>SXGR01528594.1_pt1 | contig 28735 bp, 20 predicted proteins | sample 3174711 | NCBI WGS metagenome assembly SXGR01 (sample SAMN11356860, study PRJNA531348) | freshwater metagenome | isolation source: freshwater sample F1-60 | place: China: Fuxian Lake, Yuxi | collected 2017-12-25
ACGAGCACAACGGCTCACCGAGGGTGAGGTTCGCGCGACGCGCGAGATCCTTCGGAACGCGGAGGAGCGCGAACCGCTCTCCGCCGCGGGTGGTGAGGATCGCGTGAAGCCCCGTGCGGACCTTGTCGTTCATTCTCTAGTGGTAGGAGCAGCAGTATATGCATCTATCAGGCCAAAAATATAATACCCTTACAAATCAATTGATTACAATAAATTCTCGCACCCGGCTCAGCATCCACTGTAAAGTTTTCCGACCATTAGCTCAAAAAGACATAACATATTACATTCTAAGTAGCCGTTAACCACATCACTAATAGACCGTGCGCAGGAATAGTCACACTTAACTCACCTTTGGCATCACACTTCACACAAAGCCATACATTTTTCCAATTGAAAAATCGTTTACCAAAAGACACTTCTTACGTGAAAAGATCGTCTTTCAAGCAGAGAAAGACCCAGTAGCGTATAACTTGTCTTGTATTGTCGGTGCAGTTTAAAGACAAAACTGCACATTCGCCGCCTCTAATGATTTAACAAAAATCTCAACACAAGAACAATCATATAAATTTGATTGAGATAAAAAACTGCAATCAACATTGCAGTTTTTTACGTGCATAAAACACTTATTTCAATATTGAAATCTATTTTGGGATTGCGTGCATTTTGTCGGAGTACTCTTTTATCAAGAGAATCGTTGAGACATCCGAATCAAAAATTCCGTACATACCTTGCTCTTCTTGTGGTGGGTCACCCATGAAATCATCACCCGCTTGCCACCAATAGTTTGCACGACTGGTACGCGCCGCACCATTCCATGCCCAAAAGTTGTAGCCCGCGATAGCTTCACCCGCTTTAGTACGGTTATAAATGGTATCGAACACTATGCGATAAAATTTGTCGCGGTAATGCGTCGTCGCTTTAACATCGTAAGAACCAAAATCGCGATCCAAACCAAATTCTTCTAGCACCAAAGGTTTGTTGACTTTTTTTGCGATGTCGATATGAACATTTAAATATTCATTTGCTTTCGCCACACCGGCATCCCAGGTTTCGGCGGGCCTGACTTTATCAAACCAGCCCCAGTTTCTAATCCACATGTGGTAGGTCATGTAGTTAATGTAAGGGGAGGCGTGAGCATCGCTATACAATTTTTCATCGTTGTTGGAGCCCATTAAGCCTTCGCTGCCCGTGCTCACCATGTGGTTAGGGTCCAGCGAGTGAATATATTTTGCGGTATCGTTGATCCATTTTACATAGATCGCTTTATCTTCTTTCGTTGCTTTCCAGTTGCCCGCACGCGGCTCATTGGCCAGCTGCCATGAGAGAATCGCAGGATCATTAATATAGGATTTACCTGTAACCGTGTTAACACGCGTTACAATTTTTTTAATGGTTTTACGCCATTCTGTTTGCGCTTTTTTACTTTTATAAAAGCTGGCAGATTTGAGCATAAAGCTTTCCCAGTCTTTAGTCACATTGGGATCTTGTACCGCTGTGCCATCGATCCAACTCATGTATTGAGCCATCCCGCCAGACCACTGCCAAAAATTATTAAGATAAATAACGGCAGAAATATCACGCTTGGCAATTTCTGCCATGAAAAAATCCAAGCCCGCTAACAACTCTTCATTGTAATATCCAAAACTATTGGTGGTGGCGGGGCGAACGGCGCTGCTGTGTTCAGCTTTTTCTGAAACCGCTAAGACACGAATATTATTGATACCTAGCGCTTTTAAACTATCGAGCTCTTTGACAAGGCGTGCCCTATCACCCACTTTACCTGCTGAACCCAAGTAGCCGCCGTACCACATGTTAGTACCGACCACGTAATAATTTTTACCCTTCAACGAAAGATGTGCGCCATTGGTGGTAAAAAAATCGGCTTTATTTACTGTATCGGCTTTTTTTGTGTCTGCAGCAAAGGTTAGACTTGCCGCACTTAACAGCACTACTGCTGTACACCAACTTATTAATTTTTTCATAACATCTCCTCGCGCAACAAACTGCGGATTATTTTATTTTCTAAACGTTTAATCTTACTTTGCTAAATAATGTGCGGCTTCCATCATGGCGCGGCCATTGTGATAAGGGCATTTCCAAAAGCCTACTTTGTAATAGGTAGTCATTTGGGTATCGCCCATATTGGCCAACCAGAACCACTCGCCATTCTTTTTATCGATTTGGAATTTTTGAATAAACGTCCAAATGGTTTCTGCTGCTTTTAAATATTTTGCATCCTTGGTTTCACTGTAAGCAAATAAAAACCCGACCAAGGCTTCTGCTTGCACCCACCACACAATATCTGGCAGGTGCATTTTGCTAGCAAAGTCATAGGCATCTATAACATGATCTTGGGCGCCCATACCTTCCATTAAAGTCACTTCTGTTATTTTAATCAGCGTTGGCAAAAGTGCTTTTGTAAAGGCGTCATCACCCAAGGATTCTAAAGCTTTGGCAATCAACCAACTTGCTTCAATATCGTGACCGTAAGTAAAACCCGGCGAGTGGTCTTTCCAATCGTTATCCAAAAACATGCGCAGGTGATAGGTATTTTTATCAATCATGTATTTATCAAACAGTTCAATGTTGTATCTCAACGCTGCTGCAATTTCAGGTGTCGAATGAATTTTATTAAGTGTGGTATAGGCCTCTAAAACATGCAGATGCGTGTTTTGTGATTTGGGGAAATTTAAATCTTTTTCACTTAAACGCAAATCATCTAACGAGCCCCACTCACGCGTAAAAGCTTCAAGATAACCTTCGCGCTCGCGGTCTATCGTTTTGCTTTCCAATAATTCAAAACACGCCAATGCTTGCTTCAACGCTTGCTCATCTTGTGTTAGCTGGTAATAGGCAGTGAGTGCATAAATAGTAAATGCTTGAGCATAAACTTGTTTTTTGGTGTTGCTGGGATTGCCTTGTGCATCCAACTCCCAATACACGCCGCCGTAATCTTTATCAAAAAAACAATGAGTGATGTAATCATAAGCGCGCTGCGCTGCTTGCCGATATTCATCAACCTGCAGCTCTCTAGCAGCGGCACTAAAAAACCATAGAATGCGCGAATTTAAAATAATACCTTTACTCGCATTTTTTACCGGCACATTGTCTGCAGCGACTTCACCATAAAAACCACCTTGCTCATGATCGATTGTGTTTTTTACCCACCAATCAGCAATTGCAATTAATTCTTGACGGAACTCTAACTGCAAACCTGCAAAATGACTTGGCAAACTCGCTACATTCATTCCCATTACACCAAGTCTTTTAGCAGTTTTAAATTTGTACTAATCAACTCATTGCGTATTGCAACGGAAGCCGCTGAACGCAAACCATCTTCTGGTGTGTTTTTGCAGTAATCAATTAATTTTTCTACGGTCGATGTCGCTACGTGCATGCGCGTATCAGATGAGGCGTAATAAATAAATACTTCATTGTTTTCATTTACAATCCAACCATTTGAAAAAGCAACGTTAGACACATCGCCCACGCGCTCTACACCCTGCGGCGCAATAAAATGCCCAGCAGGACTATGAGTAACCACCCAAGGGCGCTCTAATTCCGTCATAAACATATAGAGCGTGTAGCGCAAACCGGCAGCGGTATTGCGCACGCCATGGGCCAAGTTCAACCAACCTTCTGTTGTTTTAATCGGCGCTGGGCCTTGGCCGTTTTTTACTTCTTTGATGGTGTGATAAGCCTTGCCATCTACAATCACTTCGGATTTCACTTCAGCGCGGGTCATGTCATCCACCAAACCCCAACCGATGCCACCACCACCGCCAACGCTGATAAAACCATCCTGCGGGCGAGTGAATAATCCGTATTTACCGTCGATAAATTCTGGGTGTAAAACCACGTTGCGCTGTTGGCCAGAGTACGTAATTAAATCGGGTAAGCGTTCCCAAGTAATTAAATCTTTTGTGCGCGCGATTCCGCATTGCGCTTCTGCAGCAGAAGTATCATCGGGACGAGTGAAATCTTTACGCTCGGTACAGAACAAGCCATAAATCCAACCGTCTGCGTGCGCCGTTAAACGCATATCGTAAACGTTGGTGTCGGGGCGATCTGTTTCCGGCATGGTGATGGGGAAATCCCAAAAGCGAAAGTTATCGATACCGTTAGGGCTTTCGGCAATCGCAAAAAAAGATTTGCGATCTACACCTTCAACACGCACGGCTAACAAATATTTCCCCTTCCAGTAGAGCGCGCCGGAATTAAACGCGGCATTCACGCCTTGGCGCTCCATTAAAAAGGGATTGGTGGCTTCGTTTAAATCATAACGCCAGAAAATGGGAGCGTGCTCGGCGGTGAGAATTGGGTTTTCATAGCAGGTGTAAACACCATTGCCTTGCGCCTTGGGCGAATTTTTTTGTGTGATGAGCGCTTCGTGTTGCGTCAATAAAGATTGCGCCGATTTTTTAAAGTGGGTCATTTGGTTGTACCTTCATATTCAAATTTATGCGTAATCGATTACATCTTTACGGCGATAGATGCCCTCGCACACTTTATAAAACTGTGCGAGGGCAATTTACCTTAGGATTTTTTCAGCAAATGCTCGTCTGACGTTCCCACCAATAATTGCGGCGGTAAATCATCCGGATAGTCTTGGAGATGTTGGTACCAGTTTTTCCACAACAATAACGCGCAGACAGCCGCTAAGCCCATGGCAAAACCAAACTCATTCCACTTGTGAATTACAAGGAATATCGGCGCAGCGACCAGCGAGGTCTGCCACACAATGCCCACCGCCACATTGACCATATCGCGTTTGAAATGAGGGTTGGCTTTAATCTCGCCATACTCTTGTTGCGCTGCTGCACGCACCGGGCCCCAGAAGCCCCATGGGCGAACCTTAACGTAGAACTTGGTCAATATCGCCATATCACTGGCGGGTGTCATTAGCGATGCAACGACACACACCACCGCACACAGCGCCAACATGTAAGGAAAGGCTTGCAAGGCATTGATGCTAGTTTGCGACAGCGCCAAGGCGCTAATAATGCCAACCAACATGCCCCAAAAATAACCGTAGCCATTAAAGCGCCACCAGTACCATTTGAGCACGTTAGATGCGGTATAACCGCCGTACAATGCGCCCACCAACCATTGCAACACTGTATTAATACTGGGAATAAAGAAGCCGAGCGAAACACCCAAAACCACAAATATCACCGATACCAAATAGCTCATACGCACGTATTTTTTGGGTTCAGCATGGGGGTTGATATAGCGCTTATAAATATCGTTAACCACATAGGCCGGTGCAGCGTTAACTGTGGCGGCAAAGTTAGACATAAAGGCCGCCAATAAGCCCGCAATCAACAAACCCAACAAACCGCTCGGAATATAATTCTTCAAGACAAACGGCAGAATTTGTTCAAAATCGACTTGATCGCCCATGGAGCGCAGCTCGTCCATATAAAACGCTAAGCCCAATACGGTTAAACCGGCGATTAACATGTAGCGGGGGAACATCAATACTACCGTCACAAACCCGCTCATTTTGGCGGATTCTTTCGGCGACTGAGTAGAGAGCACACGTTGCATATCGTAGTTTGGTGCGGGGCCCGCAAGGCTGAGCAAAATGCCTTTATAGAGGATGACCATAAAGAAAATGGTGAAGAGCGAATAGCCATCGGCAGCGATTTTGGCGTTGGCGGCATCTAGGCGACCCGCCCAATCCAGATCCAGATACCAGCCAAACCCAATGCTATCCCAATTGGCAGGCACAGCAGCAGCCAGCAACTCAGGCGACACTTGGTGATAAGCCACAATCCCCACACCGATACTGGCGATGGTGGTCACAATAAACTGGAACACCTCGGTAAATACCACTGAGAACATGCCGCCTTTAATGATGTAAAGCGTGGTAATTGCGGTCATACCCAAGCCGTAAAGCACATCGTTCATGTGCGGATCTTGCGAGAGCTTCCACGGGAAGAACACCGAGGCGAACTTACCAATCGCGATAAAACCGTAAGCGGTGAAGGCGATAACACTGATAAGCGCGAAGAACACCACAATCACGTTGGATAACCTAGAGCCCAAGCCATCGCCAAAACGGAAATTAATCCACTCGGCACCGGTCATAACACCAGAGCGGCGCAGCCAAATCGCGAGGAACACCATCAGGAAGATTTGGTTAAATACCGGCCAAACCCAAGGAATGTAAATGCTTTTTAAACCGTAAATAAATAGCAGTGATACCAGCCACATGGTGCCGGCAATATCGAACATTCCCGAGGCGTTGGAGAGGCCGAGCATGTACCACTTGAGCTTATTGCCGCCCAAAAAGTAGCTGTTCATATCTTTGGAGGCGCGGGCGGAAACCCAGAAGCCTACAGCGATAGTGGAACAGATAAAGACAAGAACGATGATGATGTCGAGCAAGGGGAGATTCATTGTATTTTCCACTTATTATGTTATCCCGCAGGGATCTTACTTATAAAACGATCAAGGACAAAAACGTCGCGTAAAGACATAAGATCATGTCTAGCACACTAATCTTGCTCAACTAAATCGGTTACACCCCTACAAAAATAGCTATTCACCAAAACCGGAATAGCCTGCTGATTTATAAAGCTCAGCATAAAAACCGCTAGTCGCATAATGTAATCGGTTACAGGTAAATTTACCAGCTAAATTCAATGTACTCGTGTAAATATTCTTGGAACACTCGTTGCGATTACATGGCTATAATCGCCTTGTGTTACAAATAGCCTAAAAATAGCCATGTATCACCAACAGATGTATCGCAATAGACTTAACACCTATTGCTTTACATTCATCAGCCTTAACGCCTATTACCTTAAGAAGAGACAGCCTATGTCCAGCATCCGCGATGTCGCCCGTATAGCCGGCGTTTCAGTAGCCACCGTATCCCGCGCGCTCAGTATGCCGGAAAAGGTCTCCGCCGAAAGCTTAGAAAAAGTACATGCCGCTATTGCCCAAGTGGATTACAAGCCGAATATGCTGGCACGCAACTTTCGTTCGGCACGCTCTTATGCCGTGGTGGTTTTAGTACCGGATATCGCCAACCCCTTTTACTCCTTGTTTATTCGCGCCCTTGAAGACCGCGCCCAACAAAAAGGCTATGCCGTGCTCTTGGGTGACACTCGGGGTACGCACGAGCGCGAACTTGAATATATTCGCCGCGTAGAAACGCGCCTAGCCGATGGCATTATTCAGCTGCGCCCCAGCTCTGAGAAAAGCCTGAACAACATTCCTGCCGATATTCCCTGCGTAAACGCCTGCGGCTGCGAATACACTACCGGCCCGGCGATTCGTATCGACAATCGCGCCGCTGCCAAAACCATGGTGGATTATTTGATCTCTCTTGGGCACAAACGCATAGGTGTGATTTCTGGCCTTAAAGATAACCCGCACACGGTTGATCGCTTGGAAGGTTATAAAGATGCTCTACGCAGTGCCGGTATTGAATTTGATCGTGACTTGATTGCCGAAGGCGACTTCACCATGTGGTCGGGTTTAAACGCGGCGTTCCAATTCTGCAATATGAAAAACCGCCCCACCGCCGTTTTCTCCATGAACGATGAAATGGCCATTGGTGCTATGCAAACCCTTAAAGCGCAGGGTATTCGCATCCCCGAAGATATGTCGATTACTGGTTTTGACGATATCGCCTACGCCAAGTATTGCGACCCCAGCCTGACCACAATTTCACAACCCGCCGAAGAGATGGGCAAAATGGCAATGGATATGTTGCTGCGCATTATTGAAGGCGAACCCCTCAGCCAAACCGAATGTGTGTTGCCAACGGAATTTATTATTCGCAAGAGTACGGCACCGGTGAAGATTTCTTAAGAGCAACAATTTCCACGTAAAAAAAAGGGCATCAGCCCTTTTTTGTTATTTGCTACCGCCTGTTTAATGACTGTAAACACCCTTGCAGTGATCAATCAATTCCATCGCTGCCACAATCAAGTGGTAAAGCGTACTCGCTGGCGCAACATCCACTACCACTTCATCTTGCGCCCCCCGTTGATCTACATAAGAACCGGGTGTGCTCGCGCAAAGATAATAAGTGAATAAGTCATCTACGCCTTTAATCGCAATAGCTTCAGCATTTGGGTTGCCCGCGCGAATTTGCACAAGGCTCGCTTTAATTAATTCGGTGATGCCCCAGCAGCGCTTTTTGGGGTCGATAACACGGCCGTCGGGCGCAACTGCATCGAACAGCAAACCGGATTTAGCAATACCGATTTGCAGTCCCTTTTCGTAAAGCGCTTTGGTGTAATGCGCAACCGGGCGGCCACTGCGGCGACTGTACCAATCCAGCAGCCACACCCACTCCATCATATGGCCTGGCTCTACCACGTCGCCTTTAGCATCAGCACAAAGTGTCCAATCTTCTTCGAAGAACTCAAACAGAACTTGCTGTTCAGCATCAAAGAAATGGGCCTGAAACAGAGCAAACAACTCGCCTACGCGCGCCAGCCATTTTGCATCGCCGGTGGCATCGTACAGCGCTAAAAAGGCTTCAAATAAGTGCATGTGCGGGTTTTGGCGGCGGCAGGCGTATGGGTAATCGCCTTCAATCCAGCCACCTATGGCTGAGCCAAATTTTGCATCCAAATGGGCAACGAGTTTTTCTGCTTCAGCGAGCGCACTTTTATCGCCGCAGACGCGGTAAACCCACGCGTTAGCCAATAGAAAAAAAGCATGATCGTATAAGTCCTGTTTGGCATCGACAACCTTATAGTTTTTATCCCATAAATGGGTATAGCCACCACCTGCCGTTGGATGCGCTGCATGTTGCTGAACATAACCCAAAAGACGTTGCGCAACCGCCGCGCCCGAATCACACCACCCGCGATCAGCGGCGGCCGCAAAGAAAAATGCCTGCCGCGCTTGCACGCGTACACGCACGCTCGAATCAAAGTCCACCTCGCCATTGGGCAGTAAGCGCTCGTAGTTAACGCCATTTTCAGGGTTTAAACCACGCGCGAGCCAAAGGGGAATAGCATCGTTTTTAAGCCAGTTTTCAAAGCGTTGAGCCTGAGCATTAAGCAGGGCAGACATGAAATTTCCTCAAGCGAAGGTAAATCAATAAGGCGCGAACTATACCCAGAATAGGGTTCAATTTGAAATTATTCAGCAATTATCGCCCATAAAAAACCCCAGCAAGCCGGGGTAAATAAAAACAACAGCGGGCTAACACCAGTACGTGCATCCACTAGGAATGCAAATCAGTCACTTCTAAACAATCAGGAAAAAAGCAACCGATTACCCATTAATAAACAGATATATCAATAGGCTGGTGACGGCATATTGCCAAAATATGTAACCGATTACAATAGAGGGCAATTATGTTTCATCTCTATTGTAGAAAATTGATCTGAAACGGCTAGGAAAGAGCAGACGGTAGGGCGCAAGAGCGAAGGCTTATACCGGCAACACCTGAATAAGCCTTCTTAAGAGATTTACTGCGCCAGCGCAGCTTCTATAGCTTTTTTGAGGCTGCCTGAATCAGGGTCAGTCATGCTGCCAAAATGCTGAATAACCTTGCCGTTTTTACCGACCAAGTATTTATTGAAGTTCCATTTTGGCTCACCTGACTCTGCACCTAGGTATTTAAAGAGTGTATTGGCTTCACCGCCACGCACATGGGTGGGCGCCATCATGGTGAAGGTCACGCCGAAGTTAACAAAGCAAATACCTGCCGCCTTTTCTTCATCGCTATCTTCTTGCTTAAAGTCATCACTGGCAAAGCCCACTACCACTAAACCTTTGTCTTTGTATTGCTTATGCAGCGCTTCCAGGCCTTTAAATTGTTTGGTAAAGCCGCAGTGGCTGGCAGTATTAACCACCAAAGTGACTTTATTCTCTGTCAACTTGCACAAATCCACGGAGTCTTTTGAGTGCAATTTGCGGTATTCGCCTTGTAAGTGTGGTTCGCAGGCAGCGAATGCGGTAGAGGTTAACCCCATGATTATGGCTCCTAAAAATATACTAATGGACTTCATAACAGTTCCCCAGGAATTAAACCGGTAGATTAAAAGAGGTAAAGCTGAAAAATAAAAAACCGCAATTAATACGCGGCTTTTTAAAATTTAGATGACAATAGTTCGGCCTCAGTGCGGCCAAACACTAAAACCAGAAGGATATATAAAAACGAATCACATCGGCATTCAACTTGTAGAGAGGTTCTTCACCCAGCTTATAGCCCGCATCTGGCGCTTTAATGCCAGAAAAATTGGCGTAATCGCGGAAGTCTTCGTAATCAATCTGCATGTGATCCCAGTAAAGGTTCGCGGTACTTTTATCAATGCCGGGAAGTGTCCATGGGAATTTATAGGTTAAACCTACGCCAATCGTTGTAGACGAAAAAGGGCTCAACTCTTTATCCCGTGCCATAAAGTTTTTGGCATCTTTATAGGGAAATAAATCGCTATAAAAATCTGCTTCTGTTTGGCTGTATATGCGGTATTTAACTTCCAGTAATAAATCTTTTTTGAAGTCTTGAATATACCTTAACTCGGCATTGCTGGCGCTAATGCCCCAGCTGTCTGAGAAACTGCGGTAATCCGCACGAATGGATGCTGAATAGGGCAAGTGATAAATTGCGCGTAAGCTCGCCGCATCAGTGTTGTGCGTTAAAGGGTATTTTTCTGGCAGCAATGCGCGTGCGCCATTGAGCACATAAGAGTAGCTGCGATAAGGGTTATTCAGGCAGGTCTCGCCTTCTTTCATATTGATACAAGCTTCTGTGCCAGATTCCAGACTCAATTCCGTAATTAAATTCTTAGTGAGAATTTGCGATAAATTAAAGGTGTAACGACGCTGCTGTTTATCCAACAAAAAACTAGGGTCTGGCATACCTTTAATGTTGCGGCCCACAACATCTTGCCCAAATGCAAAACCAAAACTTAAGGTGGTTAAATCGCCAAAAAAAGTTTGGCTAACGCCCAGGTTATAGGTTTTAGATTGATAGTCATTTTCATCGCTAGTGGTGTAACCCAAGCTGTAGGTGGTGCGATCAAACATGTAATCCAACCCTACAGATTGTTGTTTGCGCTCTTCGCTATAGCGGCTCGCAGACGCTAAAACATCAATGGATGCGCTGCTCACCATATCCACATAATAATTTGCAGAAACAGAAACCTTAGTGCCAATATTTTTGCGCACCAAAACGGAAGGGCCAGACACTTTTATGCCGCCACCTTCGTATTGATGTTGTAATACATCTACACGTTCATCGGGCAAAACTGCAGCAAGTACCGGCAGACAAACAAGAGCCAAACAAGCGCCAATTAAAAATCGCACAGGCAGCAAACGTAACAAGCAGCGTTTAATTACAACCACAGCCGCCTCCTGCACCACCATCCGCACCCTTGGCACCTTCGCGTGCATCGTGTACGTGAGAGAGATAGGAGTCTGAAATCGGGTCGCGGCTAAAGCTCATAATCGGGTCTGCAATATTTTGACGCTCATAGGGTTTTACCCAAGGTTTAACCCTGCTGCAGGATGAGCACAGCAATGTGCACAAGGCGAGAGTTATCAACACCACTTTGGCTGAGATCATTCGCTCACAAGCTCCATGATGTACTTAGCGTATTTTTTTTCATCGCCCAGAGAGTAACCTTTGTGGATGTAACGAACCTGACCTTTCTTATCAATCACCACACTAAAGGGCATGCCTTCTACTTTATACAATTCACTGAGCTTTGATTCTGGATCAAACAATACTGGGTAGGTCACTTTAATTTTTTCTAATACCTTTTTAGCATCGGCGGTATCGGCATCGACATTAATACCGTAGAGGGTAAAACCCATGGGGCCATATTTTTTACTCATAGCATCTAACAGTGGCATTTCTTCACGGCATGGGCCGCACCAAGATGCCCAGAAATTCAGCATCACCACTTGCCCGCGCTGCTCTGCCAAACGGATATTTTCACCGGTTGAACTTTTAAGCGTAAAGTCTGGCGCCATATCAGCCGCGAATGCTGCAGTGCTGCAAAACACTAGGACAGCAACGGCTAGTTTTTTAACGCTTGAAAACATCGACATAAAAACCTCTTTTAAAGTTGCTTCAACTTTTTTCAACAAGTTAGAAAAATATGGATATGCCCAAGCGCGATTCCGGGTTATTAATTTTTTTGGCAATACCAAACAATTCATGTTCAAAGGAATAATTGCGCATACTTAAATCCAACATCAACCAATCTGTGGCGTAAAACTTAAAGCCTGCACCTAAGTTGTAGGTAAAATAATTTTTGTCTGCAAAGCGTGTATTACCCGCACCTGCGACAAGATAAACGCTGGTATTAAAATGCCATTTTTCAGAGAGGTACACTTGCCCCGGCAGCAAATCATAACCGAGCGAAATATTGTAGTAGCTGAGATCGCGCTGCTCTTTGGTTAAGAGTTCAACACCCCCACTCAATAATTCATAACTGGTCTTTTCAGTTTCACTGGTGCCGTAATTTGCTTGTGCAAAAAAGTCTTCGGTAATGTGATAACTAAAGCTCACACCCGCAACCATATTGCTGCCGAAATCTTCCACATTAAGCATGCCGGTGTACAAACCCACTTCAAAATCTTCTGAATCTAAATCAGCTTCTTTAATGTGGCGACGCTCTATATCGGGCGTAATGATTTTGCCCAATTCGCCATCGTTATTTTTTTCTTTTTCATCCGCCGCACAAACTGACGCACTGAAACACGTGAGCGCGCCCAACAAACTTGCGGCTAAAAGAATATGTTGAACCCGAGTTTCCATTCATTAACCTCTTGGTTGGTATTGCGGCTGGTGAGCACGTAATCGTTGACATATTCCGCGCGTAAAAAGAAGCGCCCAGTAATATGTATGTAAGCGCCTATGCTGGCTTGCAGTAATTGATCTTCGCGATCTTCCGATTGCACGAGCGTAGTGCTCGGCATAGTTTTCAATTTCCCCGCACCTATGCCAATAAAAGGCGATGCACGCAAGTCAGGAAAGGGTTGGTGCAAAATGGCGAGCGCAATAATTTGACTGTCAGAATACTGCCCTGTGTTTTGCGCCAAGCGAATTTCGGTGGATAGGTTTTTAGTGAACCTATAACCCAAATTGACATTGAAGGATTGCGCACCATCAAAATCGCCAAAGGCGGTGCCGAGCTCAAACCGATCTGCCAAATAATCTGCTTGTTTAGTATCGGCAAATTCGGGCGCTACGCCATCTGGCCCCAAAGTTAATAAAACATCTTTGCGCTTTATCCAACCTTCAATGCCGCGCGCGGTTTTAATTTTTATCCAATCGGTGTGCATTTTTAACAACGTAATCGTTTCACCGCGCTCCACCACATGAAAAATGGGATAACCGCGACCGGGTGCATTGTGCACATTGATAAAGGCGTCATTGACAGTGACCTCTATCGGCGCATCTTTTTCAAACCAATTCAACGACCAGAAATCCGCAGCCGATGCATTCACACTACTCAAGAGTGATGTAAACCCAAGCACACAAATGCCGATGCGTAGACCGCGTTTAAATGTCGCTATTGTTATTTTCAAAAGTCGGGTCATCGAAAGTTACTGTCTAATAGTATCGAATGCATTGTTATAGTACCTACCACCTATATCCAACCACTCGGCTAATAATTTTAATTCGCTGGTATTTAACAGGCCGCGATGATCGACAGTGTCTGTTGCCGCATTAAAATTAGCAAACTTATTAAAGAACCGTGCGCTGCCGCGCGCGCTACCACGGCTCATACTGGCTGCCACATTAATCGTGATAACCCGTGGCGTGGGGTTGCCCATTGCATCCAGCAACACGGCATCGGTAATAGCATCTTGCACAAAGGGGCAAGTAGCCACACCCGTACAAGTCGGCAAACCATTAGCGTCCAATACGATGACGCACTGGGGAATGTCATCATACCTATCTACAGGCGACAACTCACACACAGGTATTTGCGTGGTCAGCGCATTATTGATATCCAAAATTTGCTTTTGGGTAGTGGCCGTCAGCTCAGTATAGGAAAGCATTGGCTGAGCGTTAGCGCCTTTAGTGGCCAAAAGTTCAAGCTGACCATCAGGAATTTTAGAGAGCGGATTACCGCCTGCATCCGTTGAGGTATGGCAGCTTATACAAGTGCCATCGGCCAAGCCATTCACACCCGCCCGTGGGCGCTCCCAGAAAGATTGAATATGGTTTTCGTAGTTAATCACCACGCGACAAATGCTTTCCCACTTATCAGCCTCAGTACACTGCTCTGCGGTCGGCATATGAATGTCCGTGGCGACTGGTGCAAGGTTTTTGTATCTATAGGCAAAACTGGGCGTTTTTAAACGCACAGCGGGATCAGTCCATTCATCATCAAAGACCAAATCCACTGAAGGTGCGCGCACATTGGTGCCGAGGGATTTATTGCTGAAAGGCGCGCAGGTGCTGGCATCTCCCGCAACTAAACAGTATGTCGTTTTACTGGCAAATTCGGCCATGGTTTCACCGGCTTTGGGCGCCGCTGGTGTGCCCAAGGCATCAAACCTAATGCTATTGGTAAATGCGGCTGCGGTTGCGCCTTTATTGATACTGGCCAATTCTGCATCGCTTCGGCCATGACCCGCATTCACGCTCACCGCATTATGGCAGCCGTTACATTCGCGCACCTCGCCTGGGCGAACTTGCAGCCAATTGCGATGCAAAGCACCTATGCGCTTGCCGTCTTTATTGAGAACCTCCAGCGTGAACGCGACATCGGCGGGCACTTTGACTTTAACTGAACCGTCTGGCTCTACAGGCGCGTAACCCAAGATTTCGCGTAGACCACTTAACTGGTTAAAGAGGTTGCCATAGGTGTTATCACCTAGATTATTAGCGGTGACATCATCGGGAATGGAGACCGCTTTTATCAATCGCACAAACCGCGCGGGGCGACTATCGGGAGCAGCTTGGGCAATTTGCTCGATGCTGGTGAAAGCGGAAGCACCGTAATTATTAAAGGTGCCATCCATATCGTAAACGCTGCGAATATGAATCGCACCGAGCGATTTGTCCGCTAAATCAGCGTCAATTTTAGGCGGTAGATAGGTGGCCGGTGCACGCGGTTCAATGGAAACTGGCTCAGTAAACATTTGCCCCTCTTCTGCCAAAACCACCGGCTGCTGGGTTTGGGCGGTAATGTTGTAAACCCAAATACCGTAAATAGGCGCGGCCTCTACAACACCTGGCGTTGCTAACCACGTGGGCGTGCAGGGCACTAAACGTTTGGCAGCGGGCTCAATTAAACGGCATTCACTCCAGCTCACTAACAGGCGATTCGTGCCATCGTAAAGTGGCGTTAGCGCGGAATAGCGACCGTGTTGCGAAAACTCGGTTGCACCTAGGTTGATATTGATCGGCAAAATAGAGATGGGATTTTGCGCGGTAGCTCCAGTGCCACCGCCCGCCGGAATTTGCAGGTCATTTTCAAAAAAGTGCTTGGTATCTATGGCAACCATGTCGCCGCCGAGCAGCGCAGCATCTGGCTTAAGAATGCCAACTATGCGGCCATCAGGCATTTCTTGGGGGCGAAACAGGCGAACTCTAGGCGTATTGGCCGCTGGCGCTATATTCATACTGAAATAGCCGTAATGACGCTCTACCTGTGTACCGTCGGGATTCGCGGTGTAAAAACTGACTTTGTTAGTCGCAAACTGATCCCAATGGGTATAGAGCACCTTGCCATTTTGCAGCACTGTGGGCTGTAAATCGTGGCTTTGGTTGTAGGTGATTTGCTGAATGTCGGTACCATCATCTTTCATGGTATGAAGCACAAAGGCGGTGTCGTTGCCGCCCTCTTCCAAGGCCAAAAACTGCGGTTTGCCACCGCCATCATCCAACAGAATTGCCTTACTGCGCACTTGGCGGGTAGAGCTAAACAGAATGCGGCCATCGGGCAAATAGCGCGGGCTTAGATCATCGCCCTGCTGCGCCACAATGTTGGAGGTAATAATCGGGCGCAAGACTTTGGTGGAGAGCGTGTATTCCCAAATCTGCCACTTAGGTTGGTTGGCGGGGGTAACATTTGCGCGCATTGGGGGGTGCATGGCAAACAGCAGCTTTTTACCATCGGCGCTTACGCTTAAATCTTTAACATCGTACAAAGCACCTTCATCAAACGCGGCGGCGGTAATATTGACGGCCGCCGTTGTCGCTGTAGCGCGGTCTTTGAGGTAAATCGCTGCGCCGGGGTTAAAGGCAGTAGGCTTGAGCAAAGCGGGGAATACGGGTACGCCATCTTCATTTACGGGAATAGGGCGTTTGATATAGGCGATGGGTAAGTCTACGGCGACGGGGTCTGGCTGCTGACCACCCTTCGGGGTCGTACTGGTACCACCGCCACCACCACAGGCATTAAGCAAGATACAAAGCGCACCAACCATAAGGGCTTTAAAAAGGGCTTTGCTGGCCAAGCCTGGTGTTTGTGGTCGCAACATAAGCAAACTGCCTTAACTACTGTGAACTTACCGTGAAGGAAAAAGGGGCTCAATAACGAGCAAGGTTCATTGTCAGTGAAGTGTATAGGTCATTCTCTCGATTTAATCACGAATTAGTAGGCGATTTAGTAAATGCTAAAAATCCTTTGCTACAGACTTCACATAATCGCTAAGCATTCTCGATTATGTGATTGAGTAGTCAGCAGTATTTGTGAGCGAGGCACAGGTTTAGTCAAATCTCCCGCCTATAATCACCCCAGAACTTTAATGTTTGATGACTAGCATAGCTTCGGGAGCAGCCGTGACCCCTTTAATTATCACCAACGCCCTCCATGCAGCCATTCCCACATGGCTGACCTCTAAACGCACTTATTTTCGTTTTCTTTACGCGTGCATCGCCTGTGTAAGTGCCTGCTTACTAACGAGCACCGCACACGCGGGCTCGCGCGAACAAGCGCTGCAAATTCACAAGCGCGTCGCCGGCGTACCACCCAGCGAAACCGTACTCTTGCAAATGGCCGCTCATTTAGATGCAGGCCAAAAAGCCCAAGCCGTAGAACTGGCCATGAGCAATGAAGCTTTCTACAGTGTAATGCTAAAAAATATGGCTACACCTTGGACTAACCGCGAGCAAACTGTTTTCGCCCCACTCAATGATTACACAGCTACCGTGATTGGTCTGGTGCGCGACAACGCCGACTTTCGTAAGCTTTTATATGATGATGTTACTTATATCGCCAACCCCAACCTCGGCCTTCCCGCTTACTCCAAGACTAACAATGCTCATTATCAAGCCATTGAAGATCAGGGCATTGAGCTAAAAGACCCTAACAAATTCATTTCCGTTAAACAGTCAACGCTCAATGGCTTGCGTTCCGAAGCAACCTCAGGTGTTATTACCAGCCGTGCCGCTGCCAAGGCGTTTTTTATAGCCGGCACCAACCGCGCCATGTTCCGCTTTACGCTCATTAATCATCTCTGCCGTGATCTTGAACAGGTACATGACATCACCCGCGTGCCCGATTTTATTCGCCAAGATGTCAGCCGTAGCCCCGGTGGCGATAGCCGCGTATTTCTCAATGGCTGTATTGGTTGTCACAGCGGAATGGATCCACTCGCCAAAGCCTATGCCTACTACGATTACGAATTTGATAGCGCCAGCGACCCAGAGGCTATAAATGGCGCGATTCACTACAACGACGATGGCGTAAACGATGCCATCACCGGTAGCCGCGTTGAGAAAAAATACCTGCAAAACAGCAGCACATTTCCCTACGGTTATGTCACCGCCAATGACGATTGGCAAAACTATTGGCGCGAAGGTATCAACACTAACCTAGGCTGGCGCTCAACCCCGCTCGGCGATGGCAAAGGCTCAGGCGCTAAGAGCATGGGTATGGAGCTGGCCTACAGCAAAGCCTTTTCCAGCTGCCAAGTAGAAAAAGTGTTTAAACAGGTATGCTTACGTAAACCCGCTGACAAGGATGATCGCAGTGAAGTTGATGCAATTACCGCCAATTTTGAAGCCAGTGGTTACCAACTTAAGCAGGTGTTTATTGACACCGCCTATTACTGCAGAGGCGAGTAAGCGAAGATGAAAATACTCACAGTGAAACGAGCCACGCTAAAACTAGTCGCCTTAGCATGTACACTCTCAGCCAGCTTATTCATTACCGGCTGTGGTTCTGGCAGTGCCGCCAAAACCACCACTAATCCCGATACTAGCACTGGCACCACCAGCCCAGACAGCTTTACCTATAAAGGCCAAAAACCGGCTAGCAACCCCGACATTCTCAAGTTTCAAACGACCTTATGGATCAATATAGCGCGCGAAGACCGCTGCGGCGGCTGCCATAATGCCACCGGCCAAGCCCCCCGTTTTGCCCGCGCCGACGATATCAACTTGGCTTATGAAGCCTTGGTTAGTAACGGTTTAGTGACGCTCTCTAACCCATCGCAATCCGTAATTGTGGATAAAGTCTCCAAAGGCCATAACTGCTGGCTCGCCAACGCGGCGGCCTGCGGCGATACGCTGATCAGTTGGATTAACAATTGGGCAGGCCCGGTAATAACCACGGCCAACAGCGTTGCACTAACGGCACCAGCAGAAAAAGATGTCGCCAACAGCAAAACATTTCCCAAAGACCCCAAAGACCCCCTAAACCCCAATAACTTTGAAAAAGCGGTTTACCCAACACTCACCGAATACTGTTCGCGCTGCCACTCGGAAACAGCGGTTACCAAGCAACAACCGTATTTTGCGCAGTTTGATAGCCAGATCAGCCAGAGCAACCCCAACTATCAAACTATCTATGACGCAAACCTTGCGATTGCCTATGATGCATCCAAAACCAAAATACGCTTAGACAACCCAGCCCAGTCTCGTTTTGTACAGCGTCTACGCGCTGACTCCCACAACTGCTGGAGCGACTGCACGGCTAATGCCGCCGAAATGGAAGCAAACATTACCCGTTTTGCCAATTCCATACGTCCTAATGAGGTTAACTCTAAGCTGGTGATCAGCAAAACCGTTGGCTTTGGCGATGCTTTTGTACTCACCAGCGGCGGCCGGGTAGATACCAACCTAATTGCCAAATACGAGTTTAAATCTGGCAAGGGCAGCATCGCCTATGACACCAGCGGTGTAGAACCCGCCGCTCACCTGAACCTTATGGGCAATGTGGGCTGGAGCAGCGCTTGGGGCATCAAGGTAAAAGACACTGGCCGCGCCCAAGCGACTACCGCTACCAGCCGCAAGTTTTTCGATTTGATTCGCGCCTCTGGCGAATACAGCATCGAAGCGTGGGTGATTCCCGATAATGTGACCCAAGGCGCGAATGACAACAACCCCGCGCGCATAGTCACTTACTCTGGCAGCGCCATGGAGCGCAACTTCAGCCTTGGTCAATACGAGTACAACTACAGCTTTTTGAACCGTACCGACAAGAGCGATGCTAACGGCCTGAGAGAATTACACACCAAGGATGCAGACCAAAAATTGCAGGCCACCTTGCAGCACGTAGTCGTCACCTATGACCAAACCAATGGCCGCCGCATTTACGTGAATGGCGAGTTCACCGGCGATGCCGACGCCAGCAAAGGCGCCATCTTGAAAGATTGGGACAGCAGCTATGCGCTCGCACTGGGCAATGAAGTGAACGGCGACATGCGCACCCAATGGCAGGGCAATATCCGCTTCTTGGGCATTCATAAACGCGCCATGACCGCTGCCGATATCAAAGCCAATTACAAGGTAGGCGTGGGTGCCAAGTACCTATTGTTGTTCAACGTTTCCAGCTTGATTGGCACGCCCGATAGCTACTTGGTGTTTGAAGTACAACAGTTCGACGATTACGGTTACCTGTTTGCCAGCCCCTTCTTTACCAATCTCAAGGGTACGCCAATCAATACCGATATCCCGCTGAAGGGCATACGCATTGGTGTGAATGGCGAAGAGGCGGCAACCGGCCAAGTCTTTGCCAACCTCAATACTGCACTCAATTCCAATGCCATGGTCGGAGGCCGCCAAGTGCTATCGCCATTAGGCACAGTGATTGAGCTTAAAGGTGGGCCAGATCAAGATCAATTCTTCCTCAGCTTTGATCAAATTGCCGATAAAACCTTTGCGCGTACCGCTCCTGCAGTGCCGCCACCAGCCACACCCGCTGATATACCCAATCAACCCCTGATTGGCTTGCACCGTTTTGCGGAAATCAACGCAGCCTTGTCTGCCATGACCGGTGTTCCACAAACCAACCTCAACGTTAAAACAACCTATGCCAAGGTACAGCAACAATTACCTACACTCGCTAATCTCGATGGTTTCTTAGCTGCGCAGCAAATGGGTATCACTCAGCTGGCAGTCGCTTACTGCAATGCTTTAGTCGGCACAATCAGTGCGCCTAATAGCTTGCGCGATAACTATTTCGCAGGCTTTAACTTTGCGCTCCCGGCCGCTACAGCGTTTAGCCCAAGCAGCCGCACGCAAATTATCGAACCACTGCTGAAACGTTTAGTCGCCGCTGAAATTAATGGCACAGCACTCAGAACCCAGGCAGACCCCGCAGATTTGCGCGCCGAACTGAACAAATTGATCGACACTATGACGGCCTGTGCCAACAACAATAGCTGCGCCGAAGACCGCACATTCACCACCGTCAAAGCTACCTGTTCGGCAGCTATGGGCAGTGCGGTGATGTTGTTGCAGTAAAACGTTTTATCCCGCTCGTTGAAAAAGGCTCTGTTCACATTTGCAGTTGGTTGTACGTAAGTATTTATATTTAAAAGGGAATCGTCATCCTCGCGAAGGCGAGGATGACGATGAATAAATAGCTGAAACTGCCAACAGTTAATGAGAATAGAGTCTTTAACGAAGGGAAGTTAACACCAAACATTTGAACACCAACCGCTGATAGCAGGTTAAGACATGGCCAAATACAAAGCTCCACTCCACCCAGATGCACCGCTGCTGCTCAACAGCCATCGCCGCCCCATGACGCGCCGGGAACTTATCGCCCAAGGTTTTGTGGCAGGTGGCATCACACTCGCAGGCGGCTCACTGTTTAGCTTGCTATCGCCCTCGGCCTTGGCCAGCCTGTCAACGGATATTTCCGATAAACGCGCAGAGTGCGGTATTGCCTCTCAAGGTGCGGGTAAGATTCCGTTTATTTGTTTCGATCTAGCAGGCGGTGCCAATATCGCCGGCTCTAATGTTCTGGTCGGCCAAAAAGGCGGCCAGCTGGATTTGTTAAGTGCAGCGGGTTACAGCAAACAAGGCTTGCCTGCGGCCATGACGCCAGCATCCTCTACTACCAACTTTGTTGATCAAACTCTTGGCCTTGCCTTCCATGCCGATAGCGCCATGTTAAAAGGTATTAAAACCCGCGTGAGCGTTAACACCAGCCTCATGACCAATGGCGCGGTGATTGCCGCGCGCTCTGAAAACGACACCGGCAACAACCCCCACAACCCCATGTACGGCATAAACAAAGCCGGTGCAGATGGCTCGCTCTTAACCTTAATTGGCTCGGTAAACAGCGATTCCGGCGGCAACTCCATGTCGCCCGCGATGATGATGGACCCCGAAGTGCGCCCGACCAAAATCGATAACCCAGGCGATGTTAAGGGCTTAATTGATGTAGGCGATTTAGTCAGTCTTATGAGCCAACAAGATACGGTTTCAGTAATGGAATCCATGTATCGCATCAGCGATGCAAAACTCAAATACGTGAAAACTGGCACCACTCGCGATGCCGAATTAAAAGAAATGATTCGCTGCGGCTACATTAAAAGCGCCGATATCGCCGACCGATTTGGCGACCCCAGCAGTATCAGCGTAGTGGCCGACGACAATATCGTTGGGCCTAAAGGCGTATTCTCCCAAGCCGAGTTTGATACCGATAGCGAATTCCGCAAAACCGCCTCAGTCATGAAACTCGTGGTTAACGGTTACGCAGGTGCAGGCACCATCACCATGGGCGGCTTTGACTACCATACAGGCGACCGTATAACCGGCGAACAGCGCGATGAACGCGCAGGCAAATGCATTGGCGCCTGCTTGGAATACGCAGCGCGTCTAAATAAACCGATTATGATTTACGTGTTTAGCGATGGCTCAGTCTTCAGCAACGGCATGATTGACACCAACCCTGCCGCTGGTGGAAAAAGCCAATGGACCGGCGATGATCAACAAACCGCCTCGGCGTTTTTTCTTGTGTTTAATCCCACCAAACGCCCAATTTTATTAGGTGGCACCAGCTCAGACCCAGCCACCATTACCGCCGCGCAAAGCACCCACCAACAACTCGGTTACATGCGCGCCAGCGGCGATGTAGAAACTTCCTCTAGCCCTGCCGCCAACAACGTTAACCTCTTAGTAGAAACCGTGATTTTGAATTACATGGCACTGCACGGCGAGCAAGGCGAGTTCAGCAACAAATTTACGCGCAACGGTTTAGGCGGCAGCGTGATGATGGATAAACTCACCGCCTTTCAGAAGATATGCGATGGGGTGATTGACAAGCCGGTTTCATAGTTTAGAAAAACTGGACAAAAATCGCGTCCAAGACAGCTGCGTCAAAATCAACAGCACTTACTGAACCCTCAGCACATTTATCGCTCGTTTCAGGCTGTACGCTGTATGACTCAACGCCATTTAATGCAGCTTCAATCTGCCGAACAAATGCATAAAAACCTTGTTCATTCGCAATTCAGCTAAGCGCGCTTAATCTGCAGACAAGACTTTCCAATAAAGGAGCTTGTCATGACAAACACTTCCCATTACTCCACTGAATTGGCCTGTGCACTTCACGGTTATCGCGCACTGATGGTGCCCGCACTAGATCAAGAGCATTATCAAGACTGGCAGAATCTGTGGGCACACAGCATTCCCCGCGCCAGCACAATTCGTTTAATAGCTTCACAAACTGCCGATTGGGTGAAATGGCGCAACAGCATTATTGCGTCATTAATAAGTATCGATGAACCCGTAGTATTAATTGCCGAAGGCTTTGGCGCACTCGCCGCCGCGAGCGTGGCGGCAGAATATCCCGGTAAAATCATTGCGGTATTTTTAGTAGATCCAGCCGACCCAGATCAATTTGATCTTAGAAAGAAATTACCGAAGAAAGCACTGCCTATGACAACCAAAGTAGTGCTTCGCAAAGAAAACAGCGCAGAGCGCCTTTTAAAAAATACTGCTTTAGCTAAACAATTGGGAGCAGATTTTTTATCCCTTGAGGAAGCAAGCACCAACTATTGTTCACCTACAGATTATTGGCCTGAGGGAATTCAAGCCTTAAAACGTGTGGTGAACAAAGTTGAACGTAAGGCTGAGGCGATTACACAAGCTCGCACTAGAAAAGTATTAGCCTATTTACGCGCAATGAAACAAATGCAGATAAAACAGCTGGGCTATCAGCCCAGCTAATCTAGTTATATTTTTCTTGCGGGAAGTTTAGGGTCAAAACCACTTGATTTGTACGTTGATTAAAAATTTTAATTTTATAAGGCCCCTCAATATGAGGATGTTTAATTTTATAATTCCCACTCTCTCGCAACATAACCATCCCTGTCGAATCATGATAATACTGGTAGGGGTTATCTATACCTATCGAATAAATAACTTGCCCATCTGCATTAATTACATCTGCACTAAATTCACTGCGTGCAGTCACAGGTATCAACGCGTCTTGTAAATGATAGTACGATGTTGTAGTTAAACGGTGTACCCCGTGCTGAATAAAAAGGTTATGGCTAACCCAATCATAACTATTTGCAACATCTTGGGCATTACTAGCCGCCTCTTGCTTTTGCAGTTTTAAATTCGCTGCAGCAGCAGATTTTTCAAACGTCCATATTTTTTGAAAAGTTTCATTCATTTTTTCACGCGGAATCTGAGACGCGGGGTTGGATAGATCGAACCCCTTAAATGCAGGATACGCATGCGGATCTTTAATATAACCCAGCAAATCCGTCAACTCAGCTTTTACTGAATAACGACCCATAGACAGTTGAGCTTCATCAACCGTGATAGATGAAAAATTCGTCCAAGCCTCTTGTTTGATGTCATTTACAAACCAATCTACTTTGGTTAGTTTTTTGTTCCAGTTTTTCGAAATGGTAAACTTCCGTAGCTTTGCTTCTTTGGTATTGCTCACCGACTCCAAGATACCCATTCGCTCATAAGTGGCCAGCACCCAAGCTTCTGAGTTAACAGGCCCTAGTGGCTCATTCTGAGCACGCATTAGCGAATTCAACATTGGACGATAAAATTTATCTAACGCGTAATATGCCCCCAAAAAAACCCCTACTTCATTAAGATTCGCATCCGTATGTACGCCCGGAATTTTCTCTTTATCTATAATCCAATGCTTCCACGGAATTAAATCATAATCCTTATGGTTGGTAACATTAGGATAAAGCCCTTCGATATAGGAAAGATCTTCATATACACTTTTATCGCCATACTCATCGCCAAGCTTTGCATGAGTATGGCCAAGCTCATGCAAAATTACACGCACAGAGCTGAAGTTTAATATCATTGGATAGCCGCCAGTCTCACGACCACTAAGACTTGTATTCAGCAGAACCCAATCATAATTCGGAACAAATTTTTTAACAAAAGCTTCTCCAGAATCACCTAAATCACCAACAAGAATTCGACTTTCGGGTTTTATACTAACGGAAGCATAATTTTCTGTAGCAGGCTGCTTTATCACAACAAGATTCCAATAATCACTATATTCCGCAACAATGGGTTCAGCTAACAACAAGGTAAACTCAGTGTTAATCCAGTTGAGATATTTTTCGCGGTCTACGCTTTTTTCTGCCATAACAACATAAGTTAAACCCCGCCGAGATTTATCTCCCATCCAATATTCAACATCACCATAATCAATTTTTGACATTAGCGCTTGCGCTACACTAAGGCGCCTCCCCTGATGCTCGAACTCAATATTGATTTTCTTAACCCCTGCCGTCACATATGGCGGCATCACAAACGTAAGACCGTCATTACCTATCGAATAATCTAAAGAATTGCCGTCAAGAGATACTATGAAGTTTTGATTTACAGGCACCACATCAAGCGTGTCCGGATGATAAGGAAAACCAAGATCAACCCTATCGCCAGCAACAAAGACTTTTTTATTTTTAATGGCAAATTTAAATTTTTCATCAACCACAGGCCTAACATTGAACTTAATTTTTATTGTTTGCCTATGAGTTGTACGTTGTTCGTAGTCATATACATGAAGATAAACAACTGCTTCGTCATCACCATTAAAATCCTCTACTGGCCTATAATTAAAATCAATTGGTGTGTTTTCAGATGCGTTATTCAAATCAAGCTCGACAACACCTCCCTTAAGCGTATGAACCACCACCCTTGAATAGGCTGCATCCGTATCTCCTGCACTAGCAGATACTGAGTTGAAGTAAACTTTTAAATTTGCCTTTAAAACCTGATCCTCATCGGTTGTAAATAATTGATTGTTCGGCGCAATAACAATAATGGGAGCAGGAACAACAGGAGGGGATTCCGAAGAATTGGAGCTGGCATTGCTTAAACCTGACCCGCCACCGCAGGAAGAAATAGATACCAAAATGAGAGCTAGACTTAACCAAATCCAAAAAAACAAACGCATAAATTTACCCTTTTTTATCCTTATTAACTACAAACTCAAAGATAGCAGCGCAATATCGCAAAAACAATAATCTCTACTTTTTATTAAGCACCGCCAGAATTAACACCCAAAAGCAGAGCACAATATTAAACAGCGGAATTTGTAAATCCTGCGGCATACTGTAAACAATCGATACCGCAGGAATCCACACCAACCAGTTAGAAAAAATCACCGTAGGGATTCTCTCTAAGAAAAAAGATTTATTGAGCGCAGCACCACAAGCACGAAAATTAAACCTATGTTCAACCCACAAATAAGGAATAGTAATAGTGGGCGCAGCCCAAAACGCGCTGTAAATAAATTGATCTACCGCCACTTTTGTCGCAATTGTTTTAATGTTGTTTTCATAGCCAAACCAATAGCCTTGAAGCTGGTAAAAGAAATCGACCTCAATTCCTTTTAAACCCCAAAAAATCACATAAAACAAAAAGAGCGCCAGAACACTCTGCGATGAATCAATGCGTTTAGTCGCCCACAAATAAATAAAGGGGATAAAACCACCAAAAAATGCAGTGGCGAAAAAAGCATAGGCAAATCCATAGTCATGCTTTAACACGCCAAACCACGCATAAATAGGCTGCGAGGCCGGAACAAAAAAATAAACCAGCACTATCGCCAAGGCAAAGCACTGCAATACCAAACCCGGCAGTAAGTTTTGCTTGAGCGCTGCAGCGATGGATTTCTTAATCGACATAGTTAATGCCCCAATATCGTGAATAACATATGCAATGACAACCCTGTCAGTAAGAGCGCAAAACATTTTTTGAGTAAAGGAATCGGCAAGCTATGCGCTAAGCTTGCACCCAAACGTGCCGTGAAAAAACTCGCGGCAGCCATGGTAATCACCGCTGGCCAATAAACAAAACCCAATGTGTAGTCTGGCAAGCCTGGAATCGACCAGCCATTCACGACATAGCCGAGCGCACCCGCAAAAGCGATAGGCAAACCCACCGCTGCTGATGTTCCAATGGCCACCGGCAAAGCCACATTACACCACGTCAAAAATGGTACTGTAAGCGTACCTCCACCAATGGCAACCAATGCAGAAATACCGCCAATTCCCGAACCCACACTATTTAATACCAACGAACTTGGAATTTGTCGCGATGGTTTTGGCTTGCGATCTAACACCATTTGCAGCGCAACAAATGCCATAAAGCAGGAGAAAAAAATTGCCAAAGGCTTTGCCGATAAATAAGTCGCTAGAAAAGTACCCGCGAAGGTACCCAGCAAAATTCCAGGTGCAATCTTTATCACCACCGACCACAACACAGCGTTACGCGAGTGATGAGCACGCAAACTTGCAAGCGCAGTAGGCACAATAGCCGCCATTGAAGTGGCCAGCGCCATATGCACTAAATGCTCAGCAGGGAATGCCATTCTCACAAAAATAAGAGAGAGCATCGGCACCATAATGCCGCCGCCGCCAATACCAAACAGGCCAGCGAAAACACCGGTAAAGGCTCCGAGAAGTAGAAATGAAATTAGAAAATAAATATCCATTGTGTATCCACAACAACCCCCTCCCAACCTCCCCCTCCACGAGGGGGAGGAGCTGATTGAACTGCGCACGAGATTTATCACCAAGGACATCAACATCGCTAGCAGGGAGTCAAGCCCCTCCCCTTTGTGAAGGGGGAGGTTGGGTGGGGGTTTAGCTATTCAAAAAAAATCCCCCAAGCTTTCACTTGAGGGATTCTTCGCAGCTTAAAAGCAATTACGCTTTCTTACCACGCTTACGCTCATTCTCAGTCAGCAATTTCTTGCGCACACGAATGCTAAGCGGAGTTACTTCTACCAATTCGTCGTCTTCAATAAATTCCAACGCTTGTTCAAGCGTATGGCGAATCGGTGGAGACAAAGTCAATGCATCATCAGTACCTGACGCACGAACGTTGGTAAGCTGTTTTGCTTTAGTGGGGTTAACCACCAAATCGTTGCTGCGTGAGTGAATACCAACAACTTGGCCTTCATACACTTCTGCGCCAGCGCCGTAGAACAAACGACCACGCTCTTGCAATGGGTGCAAACCGTAAGCGAGCGTTTTACCTTTCACCATAGAGATCAACACGCCGTTTTGACGCTTGGCCACTTCGCCTTCTTTAACTGGGCCGTAGTGATCAAAAATACTAGTCATGATGCCCGAGCCAGACGTCATGGTAAGGAACTGACCACGGAAGCCAATCAAACCGCGTGATGGGCAGAGGAATTCCAACTTGATGCGGCCTTTGCCATCCGGCTCCATGTTGTGCAACTCGCCTTTACGCAGGCCGAGTTCTTCCATCACTTTACCTTGGTGCTGTTCTTCAACGTCGATTACCACTTGCTCAAACGGCTCGTGCTTTTCGCCATTCACTTCTTTCACAATTACTTCTGGGCGAGATACACCCATCTCGTAACCTTCACGACGCATATTTTCGATCAATACCGACAAATGCAATTCGCCGCGACCAGACACGATAAATTTATCCGGAGTCTCGCCTTCTTTAACACGCAAAGCTACGTTGTGAATCAACTCTTGATCCAAACGGTCTTTGATATTACGGGTAGTCACAAACTTACCTTCTTTACCGGCAAACGGAGAATCGTTTACTTGGAAGGTCATGCTTACGGTTGGCTCATCTACGCTCAATGGCTTCATTGGCTCGATACAGTCTGGGCTACAAATAGTGTCTGAAATACCAAGACCTTGAACACCGGTAATACACACGATATCGCCAGCAGTCGCAAGATCAGTCTCCACACGCTCAAGACCGTGGAAGCCCATTACTTGCAGGATTTTAGCTTTGCGTTGCTCGCCTTCGTGCGGAACAACAACGATTTGTTGGTTGGGCGACAAAGTACCGCGAGTAATACGGCCAATACCGATAACACCTACGTAGCTGTTGTAATCCAGTGCAGAAATTTGCATTTGCAGTGGGCCGTCAGCATTTACCGCTGGCGCTTTTACTTTATCGATAATCATTTGGAACAATGGGGTCATGTCATCAGCCAAAGCGTCTGGCGACAAACCAGCAACGCCATTCAACGCAGATGCATAAATAATTGGGAAATCTAACTGCTCGTCGGTAGCACCCAAACGGTCAAACAATTCAAATACTTGATCAACAACCCAATCA
>SXGR01128203.1_pt1 | contig 28732 bp, 30 predicted proteins | sample 3174711 | NCBI WGS metagenome assembly SXGR01 (sample SAMN11356860, study PRJNA531348) | freshwater metagenome | isolation source: freshwater sample F1-60 | place: China: Fuxian Lake, Yuxi | collected 2017-12-25
GGTGACGATGATGTGATCACCTTTACGGAGTTCTGCGAGCAACCTGGCTCCCTGCTCTCGCTTCTGAAGGTTGACCGTGCCACTGGTCGCGGCATCCACGAAGAACTGACTGGGCGCGGGGAGACCGTTCGCTTGGCAATATCCCGCGATGCGTTGCTGCTGGTCAGCCAGGGAATGCCCCTCGTTGGCTTGCTGGCGGGTCGAGACGCGGCAATACCCGAAGGTGCGACGGGGGAGGGGGTCGTCGGAGCGGGTGTGCTTCTTGGTCATACGTAATAGTGTAAAAGATCACTATTACAAACACAAGGCGAAAAGGCACCCCTGTATCGGTGCGAACGAACCATTACAGGCGGAACCAATCGCGAGCGGCTGGCGGGGTCGTGCTGAAGGGATGGGTAAGACGCTCTGGAGCGCGGAACTCGTCATCCTGGCGGGTCTGGCGACGGATTGCGGGGTATTTGGCGTGTCGCGTCTCCTGGGAGGGCTTTAAAATGGACTAAAATACAAAAGCCAATTAATCGGACATCGCGCCAGTTTTTAGCCTTTTAAACACCCACATTTTGCGGAAAACCGCTCTTCGTTTCAGGGCGTCTATAATGGACTAAAAACTGGACTAAATCGACCAAATTGACCAAATTTGGTTTGTTTTGTAACATTCCATGAGAGTAGGTTGCTGCCGGTGATTAAATTGGGGCCCGAGTGAGAAATCACTCGGGCCTTTTTCTTTGCACGCGCAGACAGTTCTGACAAAAGCGTGTAATTGCTCGCCACCGCCCCCGTTTCAGTCGGCCGCTGCGGATTTTCAGTCAGGAATTAGTGCTAGGATCACGGCCCATGACCCGATCGCGTGGGAAAGTGGCGTTGCGACTCGCTCACCAGATCAGTCGTCGTATGCCCTGCGCGATTGCCGCTGCCGTGGTCATCGCAATATCGAGCGACATTGCGCAGGCCCGGCCTGTCCTACTGACCTCGCAGCTGATGGCACAGCCATCCGGCGCCCCAATCGTCATTATCAAATCGCAGTACCGCCGACTGCAATTCGGTGACGAGATCAAGCGCATCGCCGTTGCCGATACCGAAATCCTGACGGCTGAACTCGTCACCAGCACCGAGGTGCTGGTGCTCGGAAAAGAAACGGGCCGGACGACGTGCATCATCTGGTTCGCCGACGGGTCGTCCCGTGAATTCCCGATGGCCGTGCAGATCGATCTCTCGGTGCTCGAGCGCGCGCTCAAGCGGATCAACACCTCAATTGAAGTCGAGAGCGCGCCTGACCGCGATGCGCTCGTGCTCACTGGCGTCGTCGCCGATGTCAGTTCGTCGATGGCGGCCGAAGCGATCGCCCGCAACTATCTCGACGCCGGCAATGCGCGCGGCGTGGCGCCGCCGCTCGTTGCGGCGCCGCCGACCGATAATACTGCGGCGCCGCGAGTGAATTCGCAGGGCGCGCCGTCACCCAGTCAACCACCAACGCAGTTGACCGGCGGCTCACCGCAGATCCAGGGATCGTCGACCTCACAAGGCGCCGTCATCAATCTTCTGCAGCTCGCGACGCTGCCGCAGTTGCCCGAAGAGAAACTACGCGACGCGATCGCGACTGTCGACGGCACCAACGTTTCGATTCGGCGAGTGCTCCACGGCGCGGTGCGCGACGATGCGCAAGACCGCCTCGTGCTGGAAGGCCGCGTCTCGAACCAGACGGCGCTGGTCCGGGTCCTGATGCTGGCCGCGCAGGTCTTCGCGGGGCAGACCCTCACGGTTGCCGATATTCGCGTCCTGGCCGACGAAGGCGGAGCGCTGGCGGATCAGTCTCAATCCAACGCGCAATCATCACAGACGCAACTCGGAGGTGGCTCGAGCTCCGTGTTTGGCGGTGGCCGCGGAAGCCGCCTGTCCAATCAAGTGCGCACGAACCTTGGCCGCGCCACCGCCATCGAAGCGGCCGGCGGCCGAATCCTCTCCTTTATCAAGGTCATCGATCTGCCCCAAGTGCGGGTGGACATCCGGCTGGTCGAAGTCAACCGCTCGAAGTTGCGCACCTTCAATGCCAATTCTGCGCTCGCGACGTCGGACTTTCGACAGCCCTCGCTCAATCCCGCGCAGTCGGCGACGACGATTCAAGGTGAACAGGCGGCGCGGGTCGGCGCCGGCGGAGCCGCCATCCAGAATGTATTGTCCTTTCTGAGCGGCAGCCTCTTGAACGAACTGCAATTTTCTGGCGGTCACTTTGCCGTCGCTACCGCACTCTCGCTGCTCGAGCGCGAAGGTATCGCGCGGAGTCTGTCGTCGCCGTCGCTCACGGTCCTATCCGGCGAGTTGGCCCAAGTTCAGATCGGCGGCGAGGTTCCTGTGCCGGCAGCATTTGCACCGGCGTTCGGGACGCCGGCCACGGCACCCGGCGCCGCTGCGACGCCGGGCGTGTTCAGCACCGTCGATTTCGTACCATATGGCGTTCAGCTTCAAATCCGGCCGCTGGTTGGCGACGATGACACCATCACTCTCGATGTCCAACCGCTCGTTGTCACTCCCGACTCCGTACTAACCGATTCGATTCGTCAATCGACGGGCACCAGTGTCGCGACGACGGCGTTTCAGACGCGGGCGCTTCGAACCAGCTCCCGCCTGCAAGATGGTCAGGCACTGGTGATTGGTGGCTTGGTCTCGAGCAATACCTCATCGAATACCGGGTCCACGCCAGGGTTGCAGAAACTACCGATCATTGGGCGGTTTTTCCAAAGTTTCAATCACAATGACCAGGAAACTGAGTTGATAATCGTGGTCAACCCCGTTATTCTACGGACTTTGATGCCCGATGTCGCGACGTGGGAATTCCCCAACCGGGAAGAGCTGATGCGGTCGGTGATGGAACGTTTGCCCAAACCGTAGATTGACTGAAATGGAGGAGCTATGTTGAAGGTCGTGCAACGGCTGCGCCGTAATGAGCGAGGCGCCGCGCTCGTCGAGTACGCACTGGTGGTCGCCGGCGTGGCCTTGATCGGCGCGGCGGCAATCTCTGTGTTCGGCAACAAGGTGACCGATCTGCTCGCCACCGCCGCCGCCATTCTGCCCGGCGCGCACGCCGATACCAATGCGCCAATTGTCAGCGGCAAGATCATCGAAACCTCTCCGAACACCCCTGGCTTCGATGACGGAAATTCGGCAACCGGCATTGGTCTCGACATCAACGCGATTACGCAGGGTAACGGGCAGAAGCGTCTCGGCGACAACGTCGGCGGTGACGGCTCGCTGTCGTCGCTTGTGTTGCAGACCAAGAATCGTTAAGCCGTAATCCGTGGTTACCCTCGTCGCGACGGCCGGCATGACCGCTACCAGACGGGTGGGCCGTTCGGACCACGGGCGACGCTCTGAGCGCGGCGCAGCGCTCGTCGAATTCGCGCTGGTTTCGATCGCTTTTTATCTGCTGCTGGCTGGCACGATCGAATTTGGCCGCCTGATGTTCGATGCCAACGCACTACAAGACGTGGCCCGTGTCGCCGCGCGCGAACTCGCGATGGCGCCAGTACGCGCGGACGCCACCTTCGACTACGCCTTAACGTGCGACGCGGCCGACGACCCTGATTGTCTCGTCGACCTCAAAGGCCGCTTGTTCGATCCCGCGTGTCTGGTCGTCGATCTGAGCGATCCCGCAGTGGCCGCCGATCCTGACGGTTACTTCGCGGCGATGCCTGTCGTGAACCGATCCCTGCGCGCACTCATGATCACTGAACCCTCGCGCCCGAATCTCCTGCGCTACGCCGGAGCGCTTCTCGTCGCCCGCAGTGGTGAGGCGTGCAGTGCGATCGGCCCCAATGGCCAGGCCGCGGCGACAGGACTGACCGTTGGTATTCCCCTGGTCGATTCGTCGAACGGTGGCGAATCGATTACCTGGGTACCCGTGGTCCAGGAGATTCGAGCGGCTCAGGACGCGGAATGTCCGTCGCGTGGACCATTCAGCCTGATCTATCTTGCCGCCAGTGATGAATGCGGCGCGCTTCGGGCGGATCCATTACAGGACCGCGGGCTGGCAGCGGTCCGCATCAATTACCCGTATCAGGCTGCGACCCTCAGCGGCTTCCGGCCGTCGCCACCGACGGCGACCGATCCTCTGCCGCCGAACATTGGCAACGTCATCCTCGCCGATGACTCCGGCGTTCAACAGACCAACGCACCACCTGGCTCGCCGATCGATGACGCATCGATCGGCCCCTACGCGGGTCCCGATGGTCTTGGGCGCCAGTTGGCGTTCGCGGGTAAAACAGTGCGGCCGTTCCGAAAGCTGATCTCCGCGCAGGCCATCTATCGGCGCGAGGTGGTTGAGTGAGCCCGGTCGCTCCCCGCCGCTCCGGCGGCGCTTCTCCGCTAACTAACCCCTTCGTCATCGTTGGCGCGGTGGTGTTGGCGATCGGCGTGATTCTCTTCATGGGTGCGCGCGGGATCATCGAGCTCCCCGGCTTTGGCCCGCGTGAACCATCGACTGCCGGGTTGATCGCGGTACCATCGCCAGGCGCGCCGATTCCCGCTTTCACTCGCGTGCGTCGCGACCATCTCTGGGACGTTCGTAACCGGCGTTTCGCCGTGATCTACCTCCCGCCCCAGGCCGTCAGCAAAGAGATGATCGTGGACCTCGGCGACATCATCGGCCGCGTGCTCGAGTCGGACAAGGAGCCGGGCTACGTCTTCACGGAGAGCGATTTTCTGCCCCTCGGCACGCGGGAGGGCATCGTCGCCGGCATTCCAGCAGGGAAGCGCGCGATTCGTGTTTCGGCAGACAACCTCGACGGACTCTATGGGCTTCATGCCGGAGATCGTTTCGACATCCTCGCGACCCTGCCGATCAGTGCGGCCGGCGGCCGGCCCTTCAATCTGTCAGGTCCCTACAGCCAGGAACTGGCGTTGCAGGCCCAGCTTTCGAATTGGGACAAGCAGGCAACGGTGCGAGTGATCGTGCAGAGCGCGGTGATCATCGAACCCATGAGAACGCGAGCCGTGCCGCTCTATCAGAGCGGCGCGGGCGAGAGCGCCACGACCAGAGCGCGGGCTGTTCAGGAAGCGGTCATCGCGGTCAATCCTGAAGAGGTTGCTCTCTTGAGCGAAGCGATGGCGGTCGAGGCGCGCCTCACCAGCATTCCGCGATCGGGCCGTCCCGACGATCCGGAAGACAGCACGACTCCCGATCTCGTACCGTTCAGTCCGTATGCGCGACCTGGAACCGGCGACGGCGAGGCACGGGCGACGCCCGAATCAGCGTTTACGATGGTCGAGACGATCGCCGGGCAGAAGAAATCAGTGATGGCGATCCCGAGAAACTGACGTGCTGGTCCAGTTCGCCCTGCTGGTCTTCGCATTGTCGGGCCTGCTCGCATTGGTGGTCGATATTGGTTACGCGCGCGTTTCGCAGCATCAAATGCAGAACGCTGCCGACATGGCGGCGATTGAAGGACTACGGAAACGAGACGTGGGCGTGCGTAACGGCGCCGGCGTCGTCGTCAACGACGCCTTCGCCAGCGACTGCCTCCGGCGCGCCTCGGCGAGCCGGGTTGTCGGCTGGAGCTTCGACGATGACTTCGATCGCGCGGGCGGTGATGCCGGGTTTCAATTCGGCGCCGGACCCGTGATCAACATGACCGATGGCGTGACGACCGTGCACGCCCTGCAAACCATCGACTACGAGGGTCCTCAGGTTTACAAGCCCGACCTGCAGTTGAACCAAGGCAACGAAGTGGCTGGTGACATGGTCAGCGGCCGGTTTTGCTACAACGCCAATCCCACCGCGTCCGAAGGAATCACGCACGCGTCGCAGGACGTCGTCTGCACTGAACCGCAACGCGGTACCAGCGCATTCGCGAGGAACGATTTCAATCCGAGCTCGACGTCGCCTGCGCCACCGATCGGTCTTCGGGAGTGTCCGGCTGTCGACGAAGATATTCCGAATCCGTGGCCGTTGCCGGGGTCCGGATCGTTGTCGGGCGTAGACAACAGCGCCTTTCTCGTCCGATTGCGGCGATCGAACGACTTTGGCTCGTCTGGACTCGAGAGCGGCATCGGCTCCAGCGGACCGCCGCTGCCACTGACATTTGGCAAAGGCACGACGATTCACGGTGACGATTCGTCATCGACGTACTCAGTCCGCCGCGATGGCCTCGAGGTCCGAGCCACCGCGATCGCGGCCATCCGGCCGGCCATGCACGTTGGACGGTCCCAAGCCAATCCTGCGCAACTCGGAGTCGTGCCGTTCGCCCTGGTCGATACCTACGTTGCCGCGCTGCCGGCGATCGCCGTGCAAGCGACGCTCAACCCGGCCACCGGAGCGATTTGTGCTGGGCTCATCTGCGCGGCAGCGACGCCGGCGATCGGCCGATTCATTGACAACCTGACGGATCAGACTCGCGTCCGCTGGCTCTTGGTGAGCACTGTGGGTCAACCGCTGCCGGCCCCGACCCCTCTCGCGTGCTCGCTCACAGCGACGCGAACCGGCTACGGACCGGTGTATTCACTGATGGCCTCATTGACGAATCGGGTGATTGGCTTCACTCGGATTACTCTCTCACCCGACCCGGCCAGGCTCGCTAACCCGTGCGCCAAGGTCGTGCTTCGCGGCCCGTCGGCGGTGGCGACGAATGCCTCGGCGACTCTCCACGGGGCGCTTGTCCTTCCGATCTCGGCGACGCGGGCAGACATTCGCGAGTTAATCGACAAGAATCGTGCACGCAACGGGCGCGTCAACTATGCGCCCGTGCTGGCGCCCATCCTAGCCAGGTAATTCACGACGATGCGCATTGAGCCGAGGGAAAGTGAGAAAAACCTGCGTGTGGTCGTCGTCGCCGCGGATGAGGTGCTGGCGGAGGAGTTCCGGAGCGCATTGGCATTCGTGCCGGATCGCCAGGGCGTCGTGTATCACGTCAGCGAGCATCGTGACGCGGTCGAGACGGCGAGGCGGCGACAGCCCCATCTGATCGTGATTGCGATCGAACGCGAGCCGAGCGACATCGCGTCATTGGCGAAGGAGCTGCAGGCGGAAGTGCCGGAGTCCGCAATCGCGGGGGCGTTCATGCCGGACTACTTCGGCCAGGGCCAGTCCGAGGGCGCGGTGATCATCGAGTTGTTGCGCGCGCAGGTGCGGGACTTTCTGCGCCGGCCCCTCGCCGCGACCGAGCTGAGGACCGTCCTCGACCGCCTCTTCACTCGGACCGCTGGTCACGTGCCAGCCACTGCTGGACGGGTGACGACATTCCTGAGCAACAAGGGTGGTGTCGGCAAGTCGACGCTGGCGGTGAACGCGGCTTGTGGGCTGGCGCTTCGACATCCCGATGAGGTCGTCCTCATTGATGCCTCGCTGCAGTTGGGTGACTGCGCCATGTTGCTCGATGTGCAGCCGACAACAACTATCGTTGACGCGGTTCGCGAGCGCGATCGGCTCGACCGGACGCTGCTTCGTCATCTAACGTTGCGGCATGGCAGCGGGCTGCGCGTCCTCGCGGCGCCCGCCGATGCGCTCGAGGGCTCCGAGATCGACGATGAGGCAATCGCGAGAATCGTCAACATGGCTCGGCGTTCGTTCAAGTACGTGATCGTCGACACCTCGCCGATGCTCGACAGCGTGCTGATGGCCTTGCTCGATGCGAGCGATGCCGCCTTCGTGGTGATTCAAGGGTTGGCGCCAGCGGTGGCCGGCGCGGTGCGCCTGTTGCCGGTTCTCGAAGGCCTGGGCATCTCGGCGGCGCGGCAGCGGCTGGTGTTGAACTACAACTACAAATCTTTTCTCGGCAACCTGAAGCCGTCGGATATCGCTGATCGGCTGCAGCGCACGGTAGATTACGTCATGCCGTACGAGCCCCGCGTCTTGGCCTCGGTGAATACCGGGAGGCCACAGGTGCTGTATTCGCGGCCGTGGCATCGGTTCGGCCGGAGCGTCAATCAACTGGTCGCCGATCTCGATGGCTGGACGGGCGCGGTCGCGCGTGTGGACTTATCTCCGGTCACCGGTGACCGCCAGTTGAAAGCGCTGGATTAAGGGGAATCGACGTGAGCGGCCAGGACGACACCACGTCAAAGTCAGGCGAGATCAATCGGCGCCGCCTTCCGCGTTTTTCTGCTGACGCGACCGCGCGACTGAGAACCGTGGCCGCGCTGTCAGGCCGTCAATCGAGTGAGCCGACCGACGCAGTCGAGAAGCTTCGCAAGCCGGGCCTGGCCGATTACCTGACCGTGAAGGCGGCGCTGCAGGAACGGCTGTTGGATGAGATCGGCGAGCGCGGACTGCTCGAGGATCAAGATGCCGATGTCGCCGCCGCCGTCAGGGAATTCGCGGCACGGGCGATCGCGTCCGGAGAAATCGGCCTGAACGAGACCGAACAGGTGAGGCTCGCCGAGGAGCTCACCGACGAGACCATTGGGATGGGTCCACTGGCGCCTCTGCTGGCCGATCCCGCGATCAGCGACATTCTGGTCAATGGACCGGACAAGGTGTACGTCGAGCGGTTCGGACGGCTCGAGCGAACCGAAGTGCGGTTTCGCGACAACGAGCACATCGTCAGAGTTATCGAACGCATTGCGGCTCGAATCGGCCGTCGCATCGATACGTCCTCACCGATGGCCGATCTGCGCCTGCCGGACGGCAGCCGAGTGAACGCCACGCTGCCGCCTGTCACCATCGACGGTCCGACGCTCTCGATTCGGCGGTTCGGACGCCGCCGGCTCCGCCGTGACGACCTTCTTAGTCTCCAGACCCTGTCCCCGGAGATTCTGGAATTCCTGGTGATTGCAGTCCGAGCGCGGAAGAACATCCTGATCTCCGGCGGCACGGGTGCCGGCAAGTCCACGCTCCTCGGCGTTCTGGCGGAAGCGATCCCGCAGACCGAGCGGATCGTGACGATCGAGGACACCGCCGAACTGAGCCTGGATCAGGAACATGTCGTGCGTATGGAAACGCGGCCGATCAATATCGAGGGCCGCGGCAAGATCACGGCCCGCGATCTGTTGATGAACGCCCTGCGGATGCGACCTGACCGCATCATCGTCGGCGAAGTCAGAGGCGGAGAAGCGCTCGACATGCTGCAAGCGATGAATACCGGGCACGACGGTGGCATCGGAACGATCCACGCCAACACCACGCGCGACGCATTATCCCGATTGGAAACGATGGTGCTGATGGCTGGCATGGACCTGCCGTCACGGGCCGTCCGCGAACAGATTGTTTCGGCCATTCATCTGATCGTGCAGGTGCGCCGTTACGACGACGGTGTTCGGCGAGTCGAATCGGTCGCCGAGCTGACCGGACTCGAGGGCCAGACGATGCAGATGCAGGAGATTTTCACGTTCCGCCGGCGTGGCCGCCAGGGCCGTCAAGTGATGGGCCACTTTGCCGCGACCGGCGTCGTTCCGCAGATGGTCGACGCCCTGAGAGAAGAGGGCGTGCAGGTGCCAGCGGCTCTGTTCCGGCGAATCGAGGACGCCGACCGATGATGCTGGTTCTCGTCGTGGTGTTCGTGGCGGTGCCTGCTGCGTACGTGTGGTACGGGCGTCACCTCCGCCGCCGTACCAGCGAACGGCTGGCGGCGAGCTCTGGCGCCAGAGAGTCGGGCGAGTCGCGAAAGGAATCACGGAGCACCATCCGAGCCTTTCCGCCCCGCCGCCGTTTCTTGGTGCCGATCACCGGAGTCGCGTCCGGCGCGCTGCTGTGGCTCGGGGCCGGGCTGCCGCTCGAGGTTGCGGCGGCCGGCGGCCTTTTGATCGCCGTGCTCGCCCGATTGCTTGATGATTTCGAGTCAGGGCGGCAGTCAACCATCATCGAACAACAGCTCGCCTCCGCGATCTACATCATGGTGGGATCGCTCCGCGCCGGAGCGAGCCTGTTGGCGGCATTCGACTCAGCGCTGCAGGAAGTCAAATCGCCGCTACGACCGTACTTCCAAGAGGTCGCCGGCCGCATTCGATTGGGCGACGACCCCCGCACAGCGGTCGGCGATCTGCAGGCCAGCGTCCCGCTCGAGACGTTCCGGCTCTTCGCCACATCGCTCGTCGTTCATTGGGAAGTCGGCGGCAGTCTCGCCACCACGCTGTCCACGGTAGGCCAGACCGTTCGCGATCGCATTGAGCTGTCGCGGCGAGTCCGCGCCCAGGGCGTCGAGGCGCATGCTTCGGTCGCCGTGGTCCTCGGCATTGCCTACATTCTCGGTTATCTGATGTGGCGCTCGAATCCCGGCCGGATGGAAGCATTTGTGAGCACGGGCGCCGGCACCATGATCGTTGCCGGCGTGATCATGTTGCAGGCCGTGGGACTAATCTGGATGTCGAGAATTAGTCGAAGTTCGTACTGAGGGGAAGAGTGATTGATATGTCGTATGTAATCGGCGTGCCGATCATTGCCGCGTTGATCGCCGTGACCGCGCTCGGCTTGACGGCGATTCGCGTGCGACGGATCACGCTGCAACGGCTCTATGCATCTGGTGCGCAGCTCACCGCGAATGACGCCGCCGGCTCTCGCGACCATCGGATGGCATGGTGGCTGGCCCAGGCCGGATACCGACAAAGCAACGCAACGGGGTTGTTTGTCGCCGCGACGGTGGCTGGCGCGGTAATTGGGCTGATCGTCAGCCAGCTGTATCGAGTGCTGTTTTTCGGGCCGTTACTTGGAGCCGTCTCGACCATTCCCGGCGCGACCAGCGATGCCCTGGCCTTGGTTCTCCAGGCGGCGCCGTGGATCTTGTTTACCCTCTGCGCCGGTGCGCCCGCATTGGTGGTCCGTAGCGCGCGCCGCACCAGGGTCGAAGCGGTCGAGCGCGATCTCCCGCTCGCCCTGGAGCTGTTTGCGACGATGGCCGACGCCGGGCTGGGCTTTGATGCTGCGCTGGGGAAGATCGTGCAAGCCCAAGGCCCGGAGCGGCCGTTGATCGCTGAGTTTGTCGGCTTTCAGCACGATCTGCTGGCCGGCACGCCGCGTGCCCAGGCTCTGCGCCAGTTGTCGAGACGGGTGAACACACCATCGCTGAGTGGATTTACTTCCGCCCTGATTCAGGCGGAGCAAGTCGGCGCGAGCATGGCCGAGACGTTGCAGCATCAAGCCGTCGATCTCCGCCAGCGCCGCCGCGAGGAAGCGTTGTTGCAGGCGCAGGCGCTGCCGGTCAAACTGGTATTTCCCCTTGTGATCTGTTTCTTGCCAGGAATTTTTGTTTCGACGTTGGCCCCCGTACTGTTTCAGATGGTCGAAGTTGGCAGCAGTGTCCTTCGCTCATCAGGTCGCTAAGACGATAATGATGGACACCCTGGGCGTCAATCGAGTGATCAGGCGATGGCCACGGCCAATCGCGTGCGTGTGGGTCCTGCTGGTGTCGAGCGCGTGCGCCACTGCGCCGGTCGCCCGCCAGCGGTGCGTGGATCCCGAGATCCAGCTCGCGCGATTGCTGCAGCCGTACGAGACCCTCAACAGCACGGGATGCACGACGGCGCAGGACGAATGCGAACGCCTCCGCAACGAGATTGCCAGACTGAACCTGGTCTGCCCAACCCATGCGCCGACGCTGATGGCCAACGCCGTGATTGCCTACGATCAAGGGCGCCCGATCGAGGCCCAGCAGCTGCTCGATATGATTCTGGCGCAGCCTCGCGTCCATCCGACCGCGGCGGTGCTCCGGGCGCGGATCGCGATTGAAGAAGGCAACCTGCCGTTCGCCACTCGGCTGCTCGATCGGCAAATCAGGGTTTCACCCGATGACTCCGCGCTCCATGAAATGTACGCGGCGGCGCTGTTCCTACGGGGCAATGTGCTGGAGTCGAGAAGTGAGCTGCGGATTGCCGCCGCGTTAGGCGCTCCGAAGTGGCGCATCGCCTATCATCTCGGGTTAATTGAGGAAACGGCGGGACGAGCCAGTGAGGCGTCGCGTCTTTACTCGGAGGCGCTGCAGGAAAACCCGAACTGGGCGCCGGCGCAGTCGCGATTGAAAGCGCTGCAGGCGCGTCCCAGTCCGTTCTAACCGGTTACTCGCGGACGGTCACCTCTTTCGAAATCGTTGCCGCTTGGCCCAGTTGATTGAGCACCGTCAGCGTGACGGTGTAGGTCCGGGCCCGCGAGGTGTATACCTTGGTTGGGCGCACGCCGCTCCCGCCGCTGCCGTCGCCGAAATCCCAGATGTAGGCCGTGGCCAGCGCGGTCGATGACGAGGCATTGAAATAGACTTCGTCGTTCAGCCGCGGATTCGTCGGTGAAAACACGAAATTGGCCGAGCCCGCCGGCAGTATCGTCGAGATGGTGATCTGCCGCGAACTCGACGCGGTGAGACCGGTTGTTGCGGTGACGCGCAGGGTCGCGGTAAAGGTCCCGCCTCTCGTGTAGCGGTGACTCACGATCGCTCCGGATCCCGAGGTGCCATCACCAAAATCCCACACGTAGGTCGCCTGGCTCTGCAGTCCCGGATCGGTTGGGACTCCGGTGGCGGTGAAAATAACATCTTGATTGAGCGCCGGCGCGGCCGGCGAGAAAATGAAGTTGGCGGTAGTGGGCGGGAGCGTTGTCGAGATCGTGACCGTCCTCGACGCGGTCGAGGTCGCCTTGGTGTCGCTCGTCACCGTGAGCGTGACCGTAAAGATGGCGCCGCGGGTGTAGCGATGAGTCGTCGACACGCCGGTGCCCGTCTGCCCGTCGCCAAAATCCCATGCGAACGTGCCATTGCTGACGGTCGACGACACGCCATTGAACAACACATCCTGATTGATGGTGGCGGTGGTTGGGGAGAGCGTGAACCGGGCAATGGTGGGCCCGGTATTCGGGAAATCAGCGGCCGCGAATGTGACCGCAGTCGGACTGCCCTTTGACAGTGTGAACGCCTTCTCGTCCGACAGCGCTCCAGTTCGCATGTCTTTCGCCGTCAATGTCACATTGGCTTGTGGCGTGGGCGCTGTACCGTTGATGAAAATGTTCGAGTTGGACTCGGGAAGTGTAATCGTAAACGTCGCGGCTGTTCCGGCTCCGACCCGGCCGAGCGGCTGTCCATTGAGGCTGGCTTCAATCTGGTTGGCGACTCTGTTGTAGACAAGGACAGAGAAATCGGACTGATACCTGCCCGTACAGCCCAATCCCGCCGTGGTCATCAGAAAAAAACTGCCGGCCAGGAACACGGGTGCTAGGCGCATGTCAATTCCAAAAGTGGCACGCCTATCCTACCAAATTTGATGGTGGGATCTGGCGCCGACAACGGAATATCCCGAGAATCGATATTTTCGATGGCGGGCGCTTCCAGGCACCAATTGTCCCGCTGGCCATAAGGAGCGGGTCCCACCCGTTCCCATTGCGAACACGGAAGTAGACCTGCTGCGTCCCGTCGAGAATGCGAGTCATCCGCCGCGCGTCGAGTGCCCATCCCACTTCGCGATCGCGATGGTCCCCACGCCACTGCCTATGAGGTTGGTCATCGACCGCGCTGGCCGATCACCAGCGTCTGAACGTACAGGTGGGTGTGGAGCGGCCGGAACCCGCTGGCGTTCATGGTCCGGCGTCGATCCGCTTCCGCATCATCACCCGCCGTCCCTGGTCCGATAATTCCACCGTATCCATCAACTCATTGATCAGGAACACGCCGCGGCCACTTGGCTTCAGCAGGTTGTGCCCTCAAGCGGATTAGGGACCGCCGAGACATCGAAGGTCACCGCGCACTGCACCTTCTTGGTGAGATCGTTCTTGCAGCCATGGCGAATGGCGTTGGCGAGCTGCTCCTGCAGGGACAATTCCACCTTCATGACTTCCGTTTCAGGCCAACCCTTGCTATTCAGCAACTCGGTCACCCCATCGCCGATTGTGGCGTGCCGCACAACTGCGACGCCAGCACGGGCACGTCGTTGAATACCTGCTCCGGGTCCGTATCAAGGATGCGGTGCGCGCGCAGCGCCTTGAGCCTGGCCGATTCGTTGGCGATCATGGCCGTGCCTCATTTCGCCATGATCAACGGCTTCACGTGGTTGGCAATCTGCTCGTGCGTGGCGAACCAGACCCCCGGCTTGCCTTTCATGTACTGCACCAGCTTCTCCAGCATGGCCGCGCGTGATCGATGGCCCATCAGGTGCGGATGCATGGTCAGCAGGAACAGACCACCCTCTTCGTAGGCGACGTCGAATTCCGCCTGGAACACCTCGTAGACATCGCCGAGCGAAGGGTTCGAGCCGTCAGTGTTACTCCCAAAGTAGGGGGCATCGTCGAGTATGCGCTCGATCGGCAACTCCACCATACCGGTGGGCGTGCCATCCAGCAGCAGTTCATAGGCATCATCGCTCGCCATCAAGCTGCTGTCGTAGAGAAAACCGGCAGCCTTCACCTGGCCCATGGTCCAGCCGCTGAACTTCCACGACGGAGCGCGGTAGCCGACGGGACGCTTGCCCGTCATCTTGGTAAGCGTCTCAATCGAGAGGTCGAGCAGTCGCTGTTCTTCCTTCTCGTTGTTCAAGAGCGGCAGGCGTTCGTGGATCCACCCATGCACGCCGATCTCATGCGGCAGCCTGGCCGACTGGATAGCGAGAATCATTTTCGGATGCAGAACGGCGCTGGCGGCCGGGATGAAGAACGAGGCCGGCACCTGCTGGCGGTCCAGCATCCGCAGGAGTCGTGGCAGGCCATCAACCGCCCCGTACTCGCCGCGCGACAGGATCTCGTAGTCCAGGTTGCCGGTGGAGAGCGTGGCGGTGGCGTTGTCGACATCGAACGACAGCCCGACCGCGACCCGCGCGCCGTTGGGCCAGGCGCCTTTGAGGCGCTTGCCGGCGCTGACATGGAACATCTGGCTCTTGAGCTGATCGACCGAAAGCTTCGTGCCGGGCAGCGGGTCGGGTCGTGCTTCTGGAGCCGTAGGCGCCGGTGGCTGGGTACACGCGGCGGCCGCGATCAGGATCGACACTGCAAGAAACATCCGTCTCATCATCACCCTACCTCTCGAACACGGTCTTGCCGCCGACGATGGTCATCATCACCTGCGCGTCGCGGAGGCGCTGCTCGGGGCAGGTCAGCAGATCCTCATTGAGGACGATCAAATCGGCGAGCTTGCCCGGTTCGATCGACCCCTTGTCCTGCTCCTCCATCATCAGCCAGGCGTTGTTGATGGTCGCCATCCGAATGGCCTGCTCACGTCCGATTCGCTGGCTGGCGCCGAGCACGCCGCCGGTGATCGTGTCGCGCGTGACGAAGTGGTAGATCGTCCATAGCGGCGGATACGGCACCACCGGCGCATCAGTTCCCGACGACACGGGCAGGCCCGCGTCCAGGTACATCTTGACCGGGGTGGTGATGGCCGCGCGCGTCGCCCCCCAGTGTTTCACCAGGCTCGGTCCCGCCAGGTAAAGGTGATTCTGCGCTGAAATGGCCACGCCCAGTACCTTCATCCGGGGCAACTGATCGGGCCGGCCGATGAACGCGTGTTCGATCGACCATCGTCGACCGACGATGGATTGTTCGGCGTTGGCTTTTTCGTAGGCCCTGAGTACGAGGTCGATGGCGGCGTCGCCGACGGCGTGGGTGGCCACCCGCCAGTCGGCCTGATTAAAGGCCCGCACCGTGGCGACGAAGCGTTCGGTATCGATGGTCTGCAGGCCGCGAAAGGTTTTTCCTTCACCCCACGGCTCCTCGTACGGCTCGCGCATGAGGCCGCCTTCGAAGCCGCCATCCACGGCCAGCTTCACGCCACCGACGCGCAGCCACTGGTCGCCCTCGCCCTTGTCGATGCCCGACGTGAGAAGCGGGGGAGCGGTCGCGTTGAGACTGAGTGCGTTGCTCATCAGCACATTGAGCCGCAGCGTCAGCTCGCCGCGCTTCTGGATCTCCTGCAGCATGCGGTAGTCGGCAATCGACACGCCCGGATGACGGACGGTTGTCAGCCCGACCGCGTTGAGTCGCTTGTAGTCGGCGACCCGCGCCGCGATCTGGTCGTTGAGCGTGCGTGGCGGCGGGAGTGGCAGGCGCACGAGCGCGCGCGCAGCGTCGACCAGTTCACCGTTCAGCCGGCCATCGGCATAGCGCGTGATACGTCCGCCGGCGGGCTCGACGGTCTTCTCGGTGATGGTCGCACGCGCCAGTGCCGCCGAGTTCAGGATGTATTCGTGACCACCACGTACCAGGATCACCGGGTGACCGGGCGCGATGCGATCGAGGTCGTCGCGCAGCGGCAGGCGCTGCTCCTTCAACTGAGCTTCGTGCCAGTCGCTGTTGGAGACGATCACGTCGCCAGGATTGGCCGTCTGAGCTCGGGCCGCGATGGCGGCCGCCACCTCGGCGAGCGATCGCGCGCGTGACAGGTCGACTCCATGACCTCCGCCGGCGCCATGCAGGTGGTTGTCCATCAGGCCCGGCAGCAGCGCCTGTCCCTTGAGATCGATCAGCCGAGTCGACGGTCCGGCAATCGCCCGCATCTGCGCGCTGGTCCCCACTGCCATCACCCGATCGCCGTCAATAGCGACCGCTTCAGCAAGCGAAAACCCCGCATCGACAGTGATCACCTTGGCGTTGTAGAGCACGAGCGACGGCGCGGCGGGCCGTGGCAACTGCGCCTGGCCGATGAATGGCACAAACAGCGCGAAGATGAGGATGGCAAGGCCCTGTCGCATCACGCCCGAAGAATACTCGGTTGGGTCGAAATTGCGCGAAAATGCAATCAAGCACGACGGCTTTTCGACCGATAAACCAACTTGAGAGATTGTGACACTTCCGCTGGTGGCGACGGCGCAAACATTGCAGAATCGGTAGTACATGCAACGAATTCTGTCCTCTCTCGTGCTCACTTGCGCGCTGCTGTGTCCTTGGCCGGCATCGGCGCAGACCGGACCGAGCAACTGCTCGGTGCCGACACAAAACCTGTACGTGCGCGACGTCCTGAACTCCTATTACTACTGGTATCAATACCTGCCGGCGAACGTGAGCCCCACGTCGTACACCTCGCCCGAGGCGTATCTCGAAGCCGTTCGCTACCGCCCAATCGACACCAGCTACAGCTACATCACTTCGGCCGCAGCCAATGACGCCTTTTACAGCGACAGCCAGTTCATCGGTTATGGCTTTGGCAATCAGATTGGCACCACTGACATGCGCGTGCTGCAAGTGTATGACGCCAGTCCGGCACAAGCGGCGGGACTCGAGCGCGGCGACCGCATCACGCACGTGAATGGCCAGACCGTTGCCGCATTGGTGTCGGCGGGTACGGTTGGCTCCGCGTTTGGCGCCAGCGAGATTGGCGTGGTGTCGGAGATCGTCTTCGTCAAGCCCAACGGCGATCGGCGACAGGCCCAGATGGTGAAGCGGCTGGTGACCATTCCCACCGTCTCACTGACCCGCGTCATCGAAACCGATGGCCGCTGGGTGGGCTACTTGTTTTTCCGAAATTTCGTGCGGCCATCCGAGGCGGCGTTGAACGACGCCTTTGCGGCGCTCAGGGCGGCGGGCGCGACAGAGTTGGTATTGGACCTGCGCTACAACGGCGGCGGCCTGGTCGACGTCGCCGTGCATCTGGCCAGCTTGATCGGCGGCGCCCGCACCAACGGTCAGGTGCTGCTGAACTACGTGCACAACGACCGCGTCGGGCCGACGCTGAACAAGACCACGCGCTTCACCAATCCGGAGCAGGCGTTGAATCTGTCTCGCCTGGTGGTCATCACGACGCGGTCTTCGGCGTCGGCGAGCGAGCTGGTCATCAACACCCTGCGGCCATACCTGCCGGTGGTGGTGATTGGTGACACCTCTTACGGCAAGCCAGTCGGCCAGTACGGGCTGACGTTCTGCGACAAGGTGCTGGCGCCGGTGGCTTTCTCGATCAAGAACGCCAACAACGAGGGCGACTACTTCACCGGCATCACGCCGACCTGCGCGGCGGGCGACGACATCACCCGTCAGCTGGGCGATCCGGCGGAGTCGTCGCTGGCCGAAGCGCTGCTCTACATCCGGACGGGCGCCTGCAGCGCGCGTGCCGACGCGGCCAGCCGCACCGTGCGGCAGCTCGCCGACGATCACCCGCGATTGTCACCCTGGCAGCTGCTCGTGAACGCCTGGTAAGGGCCAGCGTCAGCCCTCGGTTTCGACCAGCTCGGGATCGCGGTCGCGCCCGCGTGATTCCACGACCACCGGCTCAGGCGCCATCGCCGGCTCGACCTCTCGATCCTGCACCAGGCACGCCGTCAAGTAGTCGAGCGCTGCTTCGTCTGGCCGAGCGAGAAATGCCTCGAGTGGCGTCCGCAGGTTAAGTTCCTGCTCGCGTGTCTGCAGGCCAGGGAAGGTGCCATCCGGCCGTTGTCGAACATAGCGATGCCAGAAGTCGGCGTGCCAGCGGGTGAACTGCGTCACGCGCTCCAGCCCATAGGCATCCGCGCCCCAATGGTCCTTGGCCAGCGCCACATACCGACGATAGATCGCCATGCGGTCTTCACCCGTCAGATCCAGGTAGCCTTCGGACACCTCACGAAACAGCCACGGCTTGATCAGCACGCCCCGCGCGCTCATGACTCCCGCGCATCCGGAGCGAGCTTTGGCCTCGGCAATGTCATGCGGAAAGAAAATGTCGCCGTTGCCGACCACCGGCACTGGAACCGCGGCGACCACGGTGCCGATCGCATCCCAATCGGCAGCGAAGCGATAGCGGGCATTGCGCGTGCGGCCGTGAACGAAGATGGCGTCGGCCCCGCCATCGACGGCGGCCCTCGCCTGGTCCACCACGTTCCGCGTCTCGTCGTTCCACCCCAACCGCAGCTTCACGGTGACCGGGATCGTCGTCACCGCTTTCTTCATGCACTCGACGATGCGTCGGATGCGAGCGGGCTGGCGGCCAAGCGCCGCGCCAATGCCTTTGTGCGTGAAGTGATCGATCGGGCAGCCGCAGTTGAGGTCAACCAGGTCAACACCGCGAGATTCGACCAGCGCTGCGGCCCAGCCAATCTCCTCGGGGTTGGTCCCGGCGAGCTGCACGCCGAAAAACGGCTCGCCCTCGAACTTGCGAATCAGCGCGAACTCGCCCTTCTTTCGCTGCTTGAGCCGCCTGGCCACGGTCATCTCGCTGATCGTGACTCGTGCGCCGAGTTCGACGCAGAGACGGCGATAGGGCAGGTTGGACCCCTTGGTCATGGGGCCCATCACCACCGCTCCGGTCAGCACTTCGCGAACGTCCATCCCCAGCATGTTAGCCTTTGGGATGGTCGGACGACGAATCCTCGCCGCGCTGGTAACCCTTGTGCTCTTCGCGGCGACGGGATCCGCGCAGGACGGCAAGCAGAACTTCTTGTGGAGAGTCGAGGGCCCTGGCGGGTCGGTCGCCTACCTGTTGGGATCGCTCCACGTGCTGACGCCAGATTTTTATCCCCTCAGCCCAGAAATCAACCAGGCCTTCGCCGGAGCGAAGACCCTGGTCGAAGAAATCGACCTCGACGAGATGACCGACCCGGCGCAGATGATGAACGCCCTCGGCAAGGCCATGCTGACGGATGGCCGCACCCTCGAACAGCTCATCGCGCCGGCCACGTTCGCCGAAGTGGTCAGGCGCGCCCAGTCGTTCGGGCTGCCCATGGCGGCGCTGCAGCGCATGAAGCCGTGGTTGGTCGCCATCACGCTGCTGGAGCCATCCCTGCAGGCCGCCGGCTTCAAGGCCGATTTGGGCATCGATCAGCATTTCTTCGACCGCGCGAAAGCCGGCGGGCTGAAGCGTCAGGCGCTCGAGACGCTGGCGTACCAGATCGATTGCTTCGACGGACTGCCGGCCAAGCTCCAGGAAGAGATGCTGGTGTCGGGGATGAAGGACATCGACACGCAAGTCGGCAACGTCCGCGAAATGGCGCAGCAGTGGGCGGCCGGTGACGTCAAGGGGCTGGAGAAATCACTGCTCGTGAGTTTCGCCGACTCTCCGGAGCTGTACGCCCGGCTGTTAGTGGAGCGCAACCGGAACTGGGTGCCCCATGTCGACGCGTGCCTCACCAACAACAGCGGCTGCTTTATTGTCGTCGGCGCCGCCCATTTGGTGGGCCCAGACGGACTGCCGACGCTGCTCGCCAAGCAAGGTCACAAAGTCACGCAGCAGTAGCGGCGAGCTAGCGCGGTCGCGTCAACCTGGCCCGCGCTTTTTCAACGTCGACGCGCACGCCGCAGTCATGGATGTGGTCGTTGACCAATCCCATGGCCTGCATGAACGCGTAGCTGGTGGTCGGTCCGACGAACGACCAGCCACGCTTCTTCAGGTCTTTCGACATTGCGATCGACTGCAGCGACGTCGTCATCTTCACCAGCACTTCGCGCGTCACCGGATGGGGCCGTTCGGCGGCAGCCGGTTCCCACGACCAGAAGTAGGCGGCGAGCGAACCCTTCTCGTCGATCAGGTCCAACGCCTGCCGCGCGTTGTTGATCGTGGATTCAATCTTGCCGCGGTGACGGACGATGCCTTCGTTCGTGAGCAACCGCTGCACGTCTGTCGCCGTGAACCTCGCCACCACCGCCGGCGCGAATTCCTTGAACGCCTGGCGGAAGTTCTCGCGTTTGCGCAGGATCGTGATCCAGCTCAGGCCGGCCTGGAAGCCCTCCAGGCATATCTTCTCGAACAACCGAGTGTCGTCGGTGACGGGGCGGCCCCACTCGTCGTCGTGATACCGGACATAGAGCGGGTCGTCGCCCGGCCACGCGCAGCGCTTCACGAACGCCGCGTCCTGCGCTTGGCCTTCTCGACTGCCACTTCGGCCTCAAGCGCGGTCTTGACCTTGGCGACCTCGGCGAATGTCGGCGTCTTCATGAGTGTGACTTTACAGGCGAAGGCGCCAATACGGCCAGTATTAGCAGGCGGCGGGTGCCGCTGTTTCGGACGCCGTGCGGCACGCCCTCCGGCGCGACCAGCAAGTCGCCGGCGGTCATCGGTAGTTGGTGGCCGTCGAGCAGAAACAGGCCTTCGCCATCGAGCACGTGATAGACCTTGTCCTGGCCGGCGTGGGCGTGCAGCGCGTGCTCCTGGCCGGGCTCGAGCGCATTGAGGCCCACCAGCAGGCGCGGCGACTCGAACAGCGTTGCCTTACCCATTTTGTCGGCAGCATAGACGGCGTGATCGGCCGGCCGGATCACAGAAGGATGTGTCATGGGCATGGTCTCTTAGCACTGATGTTCAGGCGCCAGTAGTCGAGGGTGAACGGAGGGTCTTCACGGGCCGACAGTTCGGTGACCCGATCGATGAAGGCCTGCTTGAGCGAGGCCGTCGGCAGACGTTCGAGGTGGGCGTGGTAGATCACCGTCGTCACGAACTCCCGATAGTCCGCCTCACTGGCGAGTGTCGTCAGTGCCTCTTCGAGGCTGGTGACGACCTCCGTGAAGCCGGCGCGGTGCAAGCGCTCGGCGGTGCCCTCGGCGTTGGCAAACTCCCAGGGACCTGGCCAGTCACCAAAGTATTCCGCGAACGGTTCGGCGTGCATCAGTTGTTCGGCCAGGGCGTGCGCGCGCGCCAGGTTGGCGCCACCTCCGCATTGCGCCATCAGGTGTCCGCCGGGCCGCAACGCCATGAGGATGTTGTTGAACAGCGCCTGGTGATCCTTGATCCAGTGGAAGGTCGCCGTGCTGAACACGAGGTCCGCCCAGTTGGCGAAGGGCATCGCCGGCAGCGCCACCTGCGCGAACGAGACGCGGTCCCCGAACGTGGGCCGCAGGTTCGCCCGCGCCGTCATCAGCATGTTCCATGAGCGGTCGATGGCGACGAGCCGCCCCCAGGGCAGACGCACCATCAGCTCGCTTGTCAGGCGTCCACTGCCGCAGCCGGCATCGATGGCCCGTTCGTCGCCGTTTACCGACAGGCGCGACAGCACCCGCTGCCCCCAGCTGGCCTGGGGTCCCGACACCTTGTGATACGCCGCGGCATTCCATTCCGTCATGGGGTGTTGAAAGTTGAAACTGGAAACTTGAGAGTTCCGGTTGAACGTTACAGTTACCGTTAGGCTACTTCACGATGTCGTTTTCCGCCACCCGCCTCTCGGTCGTCGAAGGCACGCGCAGCGACGATGAACAGACCCGCCGTGTGGCGTCGGCCACGATCATCGAGGCCTACTGGAGGCCGATCTACAAGTACCTGCGGATGAAGTGGTCTCTGGGCCCAGACGAAGCCGCCGAGCTCACGCAGGAGTTCTTCACGACGACCTTCGAGAAGAACATCGTCGAGCGCGACGATTGGGGACCTCGCGGTGACCTGGCTGTCCGACCGCGCGATCGCGCCCGTTCACGACCTGGGTGTGCTGCCCGACGGTCGCTCGTTCGACGTGATGAAGCTGGTGCGCAGCCGCCGCCTCGACAAAGTGCTCACCGACCGCGCGCCCCAGGCGCTCAGGCTCGACCTGTTCGCGCGGGTGGTCGGGGCGCTGCTCGCCTACCTGGTGACGCTCGCCAACCCCTAATTTTGGGCGATCACCATCCCCGGAACACGCGTGGGCGTGATCGTGGGTTTTGCCACGTTCAAGTCCCGAGGGCCGACGACCTCACGCGCCTAGAACGCCCATGGGCGAAACGCGATCATGCCCCACGCCGCCAGGTAGGCGGTCAGCACGCACGAGCACAACGCTACGCCCAGGGTGTAGGTGCGGAGCCACGGCTCCGCACCTCGCCGCCAGGCGTCGACGGCGAAGAACAGCGAAAGCGCGGTGGCGGCCGGCTGCAGCAGCGTCCCCAGGAACATCATGCCGGTCCAGGCATTCAGCTCGCCGAGACTGATGTCGGACACGTTCATGATCCCTGCCACGGGCAGCAACCACGCGAGGCCTCCCAGCATCAATGCGCTCTTGGTCCACCAGAAGGTCAAGGGGTCCGCGCGCTTTGCGTTGATCAGCCATGGCACCAGCATGACGAGCGGCGTGAGCGCGATCACCGACGACAACAGGACCGGTCCGCGCACCAGTTCTACGTGCCATCGCGGGCGACGCTCGGAATAGAGGAAGCCGCCGGTTAACACCATTCCGCCGAATTCGTCCGTGGCAAACACGCGCGTGGCTTCGGCCTCGGCCTCGACGCGGAACTGGTTCCTGGCGACGGGGATCAGATCGGCCGAATTGCCCAACAGTGGTTCGACATGCAGGCCGGTCGAGGTTGCGGACACGGTGGTGCCGGCGACCAGCCACTCGATGAACGCCATGGCCTGATTGCGGGGGTTGGCTGGGTGGTAGTAGCCCTCGAACTGCTGCAACGCGGCTGCCGGCAAGGCGACCGTGGGCCTGGCCGGCGGCTCCACGTCAGCCTTCAAGTAACGCACGGCCAGTCGTGAAACTCGCCGCATGGCGTCCGGTGAGTGCGTCGAGTTCAGCATCACCACGTAACCGACATCGCGAGCTGCTGAATAGGCGTAGAGCGAAGAGAAGCCGTCAATGCCGCCGCCATGGCCGAGCATCGGGAAACCTTCGGTCGTGGCTGCGGCGATGCCTGAACCATAGCCGACGCGCAGCCCGGCCTCCGACGCCAGCGAACTGCGCGGGTGTTCCATGTTGCTCAGGTATTCAGGATCAATTACCAGGTGTTCAGCGTTCTCGCCCCAGTTGAGCAGCACGTGGATAAACCTGCCGAGCTCTACGGGTGAGCTGTGGAGATTCCCCGCGGGTCGCAGGTAGATCTGCGTGTGAGGCACCGCCGGTCCGGTCCGATCGCGATAGCCCTTCGCCAACAGCGCTTCGTCGGCGCGCGTCAGGCGAAAGCTGCTGGTGGTCATGCCGATCGGCGTGAAGGTGCGCTCGGCGATGAAGTCTTCGTATGGCCGGCCGGTGATCTTCTCAATCAGGTAGCCGGCGAGGCCGTAGCCGGGGTTCGAGTACGACACGCGCGTGCCGGGCCGCCAGCGGACCTCGCGCGAGCGCGGGTTGCGGCGCAGCACGTCGAGCAGCGGCAGGTCCGGCGCATCCGCGAGGTTGTATTTCTCATTGAAGTGCATGTCGTCGAAGCCGGCGGTGTGTTGCAGCAGGTGAATCACCCGTACCGGGTGGCCCGCTTCCCACGGGTTGTTGAACGGGACTTCCGGGGCGATCTCAGCGATCGGTGTATCAAGATCGAGGTCGCCGTCTTCCGACAACTGGACGAGCGCCATCGCGACAAAAGTCTTACTGATCGAGCCGGCGCGGAAGTGCGTGTCGCCCGTGACCGGCGAGCGGCGGTCCCGATCGGCCAATCCCACGCCACCCGCCCATTCGACACCCGCCTGGCGGACCAGCGCGATGCCGGCGCCGGGGACACCGGTGTCATCGAGCACCTGTTGCACCGCCGCACGGAATTCGGCGACGGTCTGCGGCGACGGGTCGCCCATATCCTGCGCGCCCAGTACAGACGACGAGGCGGTCAGGGCAAATAGCAACAGAACAGGAGACCAGGAGTTCAGGAGCAACTTAATGAAATACTCCTGGCCTCTTGATCTCCTGCTCATGACCCTTACGTCCACGGCAGTTCGACGGCGCCACGGGCCTGGCGTTCGGCGAGGTCGGGCAAGCCCGAGACCAGCCTCAGCACATCATCTGGCAGGTCGCGCGCCGACCAGGTTGATGAATCCACGCACCCAACCCGGACAAACCCCTCGGCCAGCAAATGCCCGGTCGCATCGTCGCGAATCTCGAAGGCGTGGTGAAGGCGCCGTGGGTTCTCGATCGTGGTGCTGATGCCGACGCGGACGATCTGGCCCGCTCGCGCCGGTGCGCGGAACTTCGAATGGACCTCGACCCGGGGCATGCCGAACTGGTGCGAGTCGAGCAGCGACTGCCGCGACCGCCCGAGCGATGCGAACAGCTCTTCTTCGGCGTCTTCGAACCAGCCAAGAAAGTTCGGGAACCACACGACGCCAGCGGCGTCGGTGTCGGACCAATGCACTTTTTTGCGAATCTGAAAGAAGCTCGGCATGGGGTTAACTGTAAACTCTTAGTCACGAGCATGGAAGGCTGGCACGGCTGGGACGAGTACGCCGCGTACTACGACTGGGAGAACGCGCAAACGGTGGGTCGCCGCGACATCAGGTTCTGGTCCGCCTTCGCTCAGGGAGCTACGGCGGGACGAGCAGGTGGTGGCGGGCCGATCCTTGAGCTCGGTTGCGGGACCGGGCGGGTGGCGCTGCCGGTGGCCCGCGCGGGGGCGACGGTGGTCGGTATTGACCGGTCGGCGCCGATGCTTGATCGCGCCCGCAAGCGGGTGCGGCGCGCGCGGTTGCAGTCGCAGGTGCAGTTGGTCCGTGGCGACATCCGGTACCTGCCATTTCCCGACCGGTCATTCCCGCTCGTGATGGCGCCTTACGGCATCCTGCAGTCCCTGCTGGCCGAGCGTGACCTCACGAAGACGCTGGCCGCGGTCGCGAGGGTGCTGACCAAGAAGGGGACGTTCGGCATGGAACTGGTGGCGGATCTACCGGCCTGGGACGAGTATTCCAAGCGCATCAGCATGCGCGGCAGGCGTGGCCCCAACGGCAAGCCGATTACGCTGGTCGAATCGGTCAGCCAGGACCGGGCGAAGCAGCTCACCCGCTTCGAACAGGAGTTCGTGGAGGGCCGTGGCAAGAGCGCCGTACGCCAGAAGTTCGAACTCGCGTTCCGGACCCTGACCGTGCCCCAGATGGTCCGCCGCCTCGAAAAAGCGGGCCTGAAGGTGTCGGCCCTGGTGGGCGACTACCAGGGGGGGCCGTGGGACCTGCGCGCCGAAGTCTGGATCATCCTGGCCCGGCGGGGGTAACATGCCAGCTTGCCATTTCGGATGAACCTGAAGGTTTGTCCCCACGTCCTACAGCTTTCCAGGAGTCACCGCATGTCTGGCCATTCCAAGTGGCACACAATCAAGCACAAGAAGGGCGCGGCCGACGCCAAGCGTGGCAAGATTTTCACGCGCCTGATCAAGGAACTCACCGTGGCGGCCAGGAGTGGCGGCGGCGATCCGGGCATGAACCCGCGCCTGCGGACGATCATTGCGGCGGCCAAAGAAGTGAACATGCCCGCCGACAACATCAAGAAGGCGATCTTGCGCGGCACCGGCGAGCTGCCGGGCGTGATCTACGACGAAATCACCTACGAGGCCTACGGGCCCGGTGGTTCGGCGCTGATCATCGAGACGCTGACCGACAACAAGAACCGCACCGTCGGAGAACTGCGCCACATGCTCGAGAAGCATGCCGGCAATCTTGGCGCCGCCAACTCGGTGGCCTGGATGTTCTCCAAGAAGGGCCTGATCGTCGTTGACAAGGCCAAGGCTGATGAAGAGAAGCTGATGAACATCGCTCTCGAGGCCGGTGCTGACGACGTGCAGGACGCCGGCGAGAACTGGGAAGTGCTGACCGACCCAGCGGCGTTCGAGGCGGTGCGCGACAGGGTCAAGGGCTCGGGCGTCGAGCCGGCCAGCGCGCAGGTGGCGATGCTGCCCGCCAACTACGTCACGCTGACCGGCACACCCGCCGGCCAGATGATCCGGTTGATGGATGCGCTCGACGACCACGAAGACGTCAAGCAGGTGTGGTCGAACTTCGACATCGAGGAAAAGGAGATCGAGGCCTCGCTGGCGTGAGAGTGTTCGGCATCGACCCCGGCTCGCAGTGTACCGGCTACGGCTGCGTGGACAGCGATGGCCGGCGCCTCCAGTTGGTGCTGTGCGGAGCGGTCCGCGCCGGGATGGCCGAAACTTTCCCTGAGCAGCTCTCGCTGATCTATCGCGAGCTCTCTGCCCACATCGCCGCGCAGCGCCCCGACTTCGTCGTCATCGAAAGCATTTTTCACGCGGTGAACGTGCGCAGCGCCCTGAAGCTGGGCCACGCGCGCGGCGTCGCCATGCTGGCGGCCACTGAGGCCGGCATCACCGTCATTGAATACACCCCGGCCGAGATCAAGCGAGCGGTGGTCGGGTACGGGCGCGCGGAGAAGGCCCAGGTCGGGCAGATGGTAAAGCTGTTGTTGGGTCTTGACGCTGTTCCCACCCCGCACGACGCGGCAGATGCGCTGGCGGTCGCGATCTGTCACCTGCATGCCGGCAAGGGCACGCCCAAGGGACGGTCTGCGACCATGGGCACCAAGGCGGCGACCAGCTGGCGCCACTACAAGCCCGGCCAGGTCGCGCGATGATTGCCTTACTTCGCGGGCAGGTCTTCGAGAAACATCCCAACCGCCTGATCGTTGACGTGGCCGGTGTCGGTTACGACGTGCAGGTGCCGCTGTCCACGTTCTATACCGCCGGCGATCCGGGTTCTGAGATTGCGCTGCGCATCCACACGCACGTGCGTGAGGACCAGCTGTCGTTGTATGGGTTTGCGACCGCGCTCGAACTCGCCATGTTCGAGCGGCTGATCGCGGTGAGTGGCATCGGCCCGAAACTGGCGTTGTCGGTACTGTCAGGGATCGAGACGCGCGATCTGGTCAGCGCGATCCAGCGCAACGACCTCGGCCGGCTCACCGGCATTCCCGGTGTCGGCAAGAAGACGGCCGAACGGATGTGCGTCGAGTTGCGCGACCGCTTGCCGAAGGCCATGGTCGCGAGCGACCTGCCGCCCTCGCCGGGTGACGCCCTGCGCGAGGATCTGGTGTCGGCGCTGATCAATCTCGGCTACCATCGGCAGGCTATCGACAAGTCCCTCGACAAGCTGGTGATCCGCGCTGGCGAGCAGCGCTTTGAGGATGTCCTGCGGTCGGCGCTGAAGGATCTCTCTCGTGGCTGACGAGCGCCTGACGACGCCGTCACGCGTAGCCGAGGATGCGCAGGAGGAGGCCGGCCTCCGGCCGCGGCGCCTGGACGAGTACATTGGCCAGGATCGCGTCCGCGAGCAGTTGCACGTGTCGATTACCGCCGCGAAACAGCGCGGCGAGCACCTCGATCACGTGCTGCTCTACGGTCCGCCTGGCCTCGGCAAGACCACGCTGGCCTATGTCATCGCCAACGAGCTGGGCGTCGCGATTCGGACGACGTCGGGGCCGGTGATCGAGAAGCCAGGCGACCTGGCGGGCATTCTGTCGAACCTGCAGCCGCGCGAAGTGCTGTTCATCGATGAGATCCACCGCATGTCGCCGGCGATCGAAGAGATTCTCTATCCTGCGATGGAGGACTTCGAGCTCGACATCGTGATTGGCCAGGGCCCGGGCGCTCGTTCCGTGAAGGTGCCGGTCGAGCCGTTCACGCTGATTGGCGCCACCACCCGCGCCGGGCTACTGACGTCGCCGTTACGGGCGCGCTTTGGCATTGTTCATCGTCTTGATTTCTACGACGCTCGCGACATCGAAGAGATTGTCCGGCGCTCGGCGCGCATCCTGAACGTGCCGATGGACGATGCCGCGGCGGTTGAAATTGCCGGCCGATCGCGCGGCACACCGCGCATTGTGAACCGGCTGTTGCGGCGGGTCCGCGACTACGCGCAGGTCCGTGCCGACGGCCGCATCACCGTGGAAGTGGCGCGCGCCGCCATGACGCTGCTCGATGTCGATCAGTATGGGTTCGACGAGAGCGATCGCCGGCTGGTGCTGACGGTCATCGAGAAATTTGGCGGCGGCCCGGTGGGGTTGGGCAGCCTGGCGGCGGCGCTCAGTGAAGAGGCCGACGCCATTGAAGACATGTACGAGCCGTATCTGATCCAGATCGGCTTCCTGGAGCGGACATCGCGCGGCCGGATTGCGACGGCGCGCGCCTACGAGTATTTCGGGCACACGATGCCCGGGAGGGGGTTGTTTTGAACGTCCGCCGAGTAGAGATCAAGAGCCTGGCCACCTACGTGCCACCGCGCCTGTTGACCAACGCCGACCTCGAGAAGATGATCGACACCACCGACGAGTGGATCATGCAGCGCAC
>SXGR01056064.1_pt1 | contig 28714 bp, 20 predicted proteins | sample 3174711 | NCBI WGS metagenome assembly SXGR01 (sample SAMN11356860, study PRJNA531348) | freshwater metagenome | isolation source: freshwater sample F1-60 | place: China: Fuxian Lake, Yuxi | collected 2017-12-25
GGCGTTGGCCATGAAGAAGGCCTGGTAGAGGCCAAAGAAGGCCATCGCGACGAGATATCCGATGAAGAAGAATGGGTCGAAGAACGGCAGGCCAAGCGCGAAGAAGAAGACGACCATGAAGATGTTCGTCATGCCCTTCTGCGCATAGATCGTGCAGATCTTGACGACTTCCTTCGCATCGCCGACGCTCGCCTCGACCTTGTTGAGGTCGATGTTCTTCTTGATGTAGACGACAGCGCTATACGCGCCAGTGACGACTGCTTGCGTCGCAGCACCGGTGAACCAGTAGATGACGGCTCCACCGATGAGAAGACCCAAGAGCACTTCGGGTTGCACGATCGAGAGTTTGCCCACGACGATGTTGGCGGACGCGGTGAGTTGCTCCTGCGTTGCCGCTGCCCCGCCTTCGGCTCCTGCCTTGATGAGTGCGAGGATGATGCCGAAGACCATCGTGGTTGCGCCCACCACGGCAGTGCCGATGAGCACTGGCTTCGCGGTCGCCTTAAAGGTGTTGCCTGCGCCGTCACCCTTCTCCAGCGTGTGCTTCGCCGAGTCAAAGTCTGGAGTGACACCGAAATCTCGCTTCAGCTCCTCCGCGATGTTTGGGAGTGCTTCGATACGAGAGAGCTCGTACACAGACTGCGCGTTGTCGGTGACAGGCCCGAAGCTATCGACAGCAATCGTCACGGGACCCATGCCGAGGAAGCCGAAGGCGATGAGACCGAAGGCGAAGATCGGCGCGGCAAAGGCGTACGCCTGCGGCATGACTGCGGCGAGGTCGCGGTCTTGCGAGCAGAACCATCCGAGCGCCATGAGCGTTGCGATGACGAGTCCCTTCCAGAACGCCGAGAAATTCCCTGCGACAAATCCGGAGAGGATGTTGAGCGACGCGCCGCCTTGCTTGGATGCGTTGACGACTTCCTTCACATGGCCGCAGCTTGTGGAGGTGAAGATCTTGGTGAACTCGGGAATGAGTGCGCCGGCGATGGTTCCGCAGCTGATGATCATGCTGAGAGCGAACCACAGGTTGGGAAGCGCATTGCCGCCGTAGGTGATGTCGCCAAGCAGCACCTTGCTTGCCACAAAGGTGATGACGATGGAGAGGAGCGACGTGATCCAGACAAGGCTCGTCAGCGGAGCTTCTTCGTGGAAGGACTTCGAGGTTGCGAAGCGGGCCTTCGAGATGGCCTCGTTGGCGTAGTACGAGACGAGCGAGGTGACGATCATCAGTGCGCGCATCGCGAAGAGCCAGACGATGAGCTTGCCGCACATCTCTCCTGCTTCACCGGTGTTTCCGAGTGAGTACGCAAGGAACGCGATGAGTGCAACGCCCGTGACGCCGTAGGTTTCAAAGCCGTCGGCGGTTGGGCCAACCGAGTCGCCCGCGTTGTCGCCGGTGCAGTCTGCGATGACACCGGGGTTCTTCGGATCATCCTCTGGCAGCTTGAAGACAATCTTCATGAGATCAGCGCCGATGTCGGCAATCTTCGTGAAAATACCGCCGCAGATTCGGAGTGCTGATGCGCCGAGCGATTCACCGATCGCGAAACCGATGAAGGATGGGCCGACGAGTTCGGCCGGCAGGAACATCAGAATGCAGATCATGAAGAAGAGTTCGACCGACACGAGCAGCATGCCGATGGACATACCCGACATCAGGGGAATGCTGAGTACGGGAAGCGGGTATCCCTTCAGCGATGCGAACGCGGTCCGCGAATTCGCCTGCGTGTTGATGCGGATGCCGAACCAACTCACGCCGTAGCTTCCGAGAATGCCGAGGATCGAGCTCAGCAGAATCACGGTGAGGTCGCGCGCGGACTTGTGTTCGAGGAATCCGAAGTAGAAGAGGATTGCGGCGGCGATGAGAATCCACAGCACGGCGAGGAACTTGCCCTGCTGCCACATGTAGCTCTTGCAGGTCTCCCAAATGATGTTGGAGACGTTGAGCATCGACTTGTGCGCGGGAAGCGCGACGGTCTGCTTGTACTGCACAAGTCCGAAGAGTGCGCCGAGGACGGAAATGATGAGGCCTCCATAGAGGAGGAAACTGCCCGTCATTCCATTGCCGAAGGTGATATCGCTCACATTCGGAATCTGGAGGTCGGCTTCGCCTGCGAATGCGGCGGTGGACATCGCCAAGAATGGCACGGCGTACGTCAGGACGCGCATGCTGCGGGAAAGGGAGTGCTGCTTCTCCAAGTGTTCTTCCTTCATCAATGCCGCGGGTGAAGATTGCGGCGTGTGCTTCTGCATGAAATGACCGACAGCGACACTCCAAGATCTTCCTCTTGGAATGCTGCCATCAACGGACGCAACGGCGTCAGAGCGGCGGGACTATACCGCAAGCGGCCCAAAGGTGTTATCGGCGAGGCTACCGGCGAAAGGGCGCGCTTCAACGCGATGCAAATCCTCGACGAAGCTCGACATGCTTCAACGGCCACCTCGCGAGGCATAGTCTCTTCCGCAACCGAGGCGAATCGATCGTCCCCCTCAGTCGATCAAGCCTTGACGGCGTGCTTGGAAGGCCGTGCAGCGTGCACCAACCCGCACAGCGGTTGCTACCCCATGAGCCCGGCGAGCGGATTGCCCTTTACATCGGTGAGGCGGTAGTCGCGACCCTGATGACGGTAGGTCAATCGCTTGTGATCGATTCCCAAGAGGTGCAGCATGGTCGCGTGCAGGTCGTGCACATCCACGGGGTTCTCGACGATGTTGTAACCAAAGTCGTCGGTCTCCCCCCAACTGACGCCCGGCTTGATTCCACCACCCGCTGCCCATGAACTGAAGCAGCGCGGATGGTGATCGCGGCCGTAGTTCGTTCTGGAGAGCTGTCCTTGACTGTACACAGTCCGCCCGAACTCTCCGCTCCACAAGACCAGAGTGTCTTCGAGCAGGCCGAGGCGCTTGAGGTCTTTCACCAGCGCCGCCTGCGCTTGATCCACCGCCATCGTCTGCGCGCGAAGTTCGCTCGGGAGATTGCCGTGTTGATCCCAACCGCGCATGTAGAGCTGCACGAATCGCACGCCTCGCTCGGCGAGTCTTCGTGCGAGCAGGCAGTTCGCCGCGAAACTTCCCGCTCGGTGCACTTCAGGCCCGTACATCTCAAGCGTTTCTTTGCTCTCCGCGCTGAAGTCGGTGAGTTCAGGCACGCTCATCTGCATGCGATACGCCATCTCGTACTGCGCAATTCGGGTTTGCACTTCCGGGTCGAGGCTCGCTTCGAACTCACTCGCGTTCATCTCTTGCACGGCGTCGAGCATCTTGCGTCGATCTTGGCGCGACACGCCCGTCGGATCGTTGAGATAGAGCACGGGATCCACACCCGATCGCAGCTTGCACCCTTGATGCTCGCTCGGAAGGAATCCACTTCCCCAGAATCGTGCAGACAGCGCCTGCATGTTGCCGACACCCTGCGTGATCATCACCACGAAGCTCGGCAGACTGTTGTTCATGCTGCCGAGCCCGTAACTCAGCCAACTGCCAAAGCTTGGTCGACCGGGTTGCTCCGAACCAGTCTGGAAGAAAGTGATGCCAGGCTCGTGATTGATCGCATCCGTGTGCATCGATTTGATGACGCAGATCTCCTTCGCAATGCTTCCGGTGTGCGGGAGCAACTCACTGAGCCAAAGGCCATCTTCGTTGTTCTCGTAGCGATCGAATCGGAACATCGAAGGCGCGACCGGAAATCGCGCCTGTCCGCTCGTCATCGTCGTAATGCGCTGCCCATTGCGAATGGAGTCGGGCAGTTCCTTGTCGAACTGATCGACGAGCGTTGGCTTGTAGTCGTACAAGTCCAACTGGCTCGGGGCACCTTCCATGTGAAGATAGATGACGCGCTTGGCTTTGGGTGCAAAGTTGGCGAGGTTGGGAATGCTCGGCGCGGCCGGCGGCACGAACATCCCTTCTGCAACGCGTGAAGACAAGAGTGAAGTGAGCGCTGCGCCACCGATGCCCGCGGCGAGTCCACTCGAGAGTTGCCCGAAAAATCTTCGCCGGGTGACATTCAGCAGGTATCCCTCGAGCGGATCGAACGGGCCTTCGCGTTGCTGTGGATTTGTCGGCATGAGAGCGTCAGTCCTTCACGATCACCGCGTCACTCGCGAGGATGGTGTTCGCGAGCATGGTCCACGCGGCGAGTTCCGCAAGTGGAATTCCATTCGGAAGTGGAGATGCGCCGGTGACGAGGAGTGCTTGTGCGTCCTGTGGCGCGCTTTCGTAACGGGTGCGGAACGAAATGAGCGCCGATTGCAGCGCGGCTTCCACGCGAGCGTTTGGCAAGGCGCCCGTCATACTGCGGACGAGGCTTTGAATGCGAGCGGTATCCGTGAGATCGCTCTTTGCGAGGCCGTGCTTCGCAGCCTCGCGAGCCGCTTCGACGAATTGTGGATCATTCCAGAGTACGAGCGCCTGCAGCGGCGTGTTCGTAGTCATGCGTCGCGTCGTGCAGAACTCGCGCGTGGGTGCGTCAAGCGTCAGCATCGTCGGTGGTGGAACAGCACGCTTCCAGTAGGTGTACACACTTCGGCGGAAAAGATCCGCGCCACTGTCTTGCACATAGCTGCGAGTATTCGACTGCGGCATCGAGACTTCTTCCCATAACCCCGCGGGTTGATAGGGCTTCACGCTCGGGCCGCCGAGGCGCTCTTCGAGTAATCCTGCCACAAACAACGCCTGATCGCGAATCTGCTCCGCGCTCAGTCGCGAGCGAGGGAACCAGCCAAGAAGGCGATTGTCTGGATCGATCGCGGCGAGTTCCGGTCTGAGGCGGGATGACTGCCGATAGGTATCGCTCAAGACAATCTTGCGAACGACTGCGTCGAGGTTCCATCCGCTCTCGCGGAACTCAACAGCAAGCCAGTCGAGAAGCTCAGGGTGTGTCGGCCATTCGCCTTGATAGCCAAAGTCTTCGACCGTCCGCACGATACCTTGACCGAAGAACTGCGCCCACAGTCGATTCACGGTCACTCGTGCGGTGAGCGGATTCTCCTCCGACATGAGCCACTGCGCGAGACCAAGCCGATTGCTCGGCGCATCAGCGGCTAGTGCGCCCAGTGACCTCGGGACAGCACGCTCGACGCGGCGCTTGGGATCAGGTTGATCGTAGAGGCCGCGCGCGAGCACGAAAGTGTCGTTCGGCTTCATCCGCTCCTGCATCACCATCGTGCGCGGGCTGGACGCGAGAAGTGTGCTTCGCTCCCCTTCGAGCGCAGCGATTTGCGCATTCAGCGCTTGATACCGCGGAGAATGCGCGCTTCTCCACGCGCTGTCGGCCTTGATCAACGCGTCGCGACTGGCGCGTCCCTCGGGAAGCGCCAACGCAAGCGTTGCAGGAGCGATGACTCCAGTCCGCTCGGCTGCTCGGTGATAGAAGCCACCTTGGCCACCGGTGTTGACCACCTTGCAAACGAGCGCGTTTGCGCCTTGGCGCAGTGGCAATCGGACGCGATCGCTCTCTGGAATCACACCACGATCAACTTGGTTGCGATGGACTTCTCTTCCATTGAGAGAGACGACGATCCCGTCGTCGCTTGAGAGGAATAGGTCCACTTCGCAATCCGCAGGCGCAAAAATCTCACGCGCCACATACTCCGCACCGATCCCCTGCGCGAGTGGCACGGAGGTCGCCTCAGACACACCAGGCGCGAAACGGAAGTTGAAGTTCCTTTCGACGCCAAACTTTTCCCGAAGCGGAAGAACGTCCCCAACTTCAGGACCAAATGCGGTTTCGTAAAGATCCTTCGTCGTCGGCGCAGGAAATGGTCCTGCGATGTACCAACGCGACGAGGCAAGCGGGAGTTGCTTGACGAAGCCTTCGGAGAGTTTCGCAAGCGTGAGGCGTGGGCGCGCAAAGCTGTGCTGGGGGTATTGCGATTGGTACACAAGGCGAACAGTCACCTTCGTGCCGCCCGCGAATCCAAACGGTTCGCGCGCAAGGAAGAGCGCGGCGCGGGCACTCGGCGCCCCGCTGTGCGCATCCACGGCCCACACGCGGCCGTCGCCGCCCACGAGCGCGTTGACGGCGTTGTAATCGCCGTTTTGTTGTTCGACATCCGCCCATGCCCATGTCAATGGAACGCGGCGCGTCTCGCCGGTCTGTACCGATGTCGCTTCCAACTCGATCGCATCGAGGACCGCGTTGCCATTGGGAGCACGACCCACGCGCGCGTTGGGATTCGCAGGGTCAAGGACCGCCTCGAGCAAGATGCCCCGAATGTCAACGGCATCCGTTTGCAAGACGATGATCTGCTCATCGTTGTCGGGATTTACGCCGGAGACCAGGACCGATCCGTCGGGCTGTGCGACCATGGTCGCTCCACCCGCCGAGGTTGCGCTGACGATGGTTGGTGCCACCCACGCAAGATTCTCTCCCGAACGAAAACCAGTTTCGAATGCGGTTCGCGCATTTCTCTCGGTTTCGTCTGGGGTCTCTCGTGTCGTCAGCAGTTCCTTCAACTGTCGCTCGAGCGACACAACCTGGGATGCGTGCATGGGCGACGGAACTTCGATGGCAGGTTCGAAGGCGCGCTTGGCGTCAGGGAGCTGTGAATAGACGCCAGGTTCTTCGTTGGAATTGAAAAACGCGAAGAGCGAGTAGAAGTCCTCGGTCGTCACTGGATCGAACTTGTGGTCGTGACATCGCGCGCAACCAACCGTGAGCCCGAGAAAAACCGCGCCCGTCGTGTTCGTGCGATCCGCGGCATACTCGACGAGGTACTCTTCGTTGATTGCGCCGCCCTCGTCACTGGTGACGTGGCAGCGATTGAAGCCACTCGCGATTTTCTGATCGATCGTTGCGTCGGGAAGGAGGTCGCCAGCGAGTTGCTCAATGACGAATTGATCAAACGGCATGTTGGCGCGAAAGGCATTGATCACCCAGTCGCGGTAAGGCCATATGGACCGCCCAGCGTCCATATGTATGCCGGCAGTATCAGCGTAGCGTGCAGCGTCGAGCCAAGGCACCGCCATGCGCTCTGCGTAGCGCGTGCGATAGGGCTCGGCGGTGAGGATTTTCTCCACGAGTTGCGCGTAGGCGTCGCTTCGCGTGTCGGCGAGGAACGCGTCAAGTTCGGCCACCGTGGGAGGAAGTCCGGTCAGGTCGAGGAAGAGCCTTCGAGCGACTGCTTCGCGAGGAGCGTGTTCGGCGCGATCGAATCCACGCGCTTGCAGGGCGCTGCGAGTGAATGCGTCGATCTCGTTCGAAGTCTCCGCAACACCCTGCGGCGTCGCTTTCACCGGAAGCGTGAAAGCCCAGTGGGATTCATAGGCCGCTCCTTCGTCAATCCACGCGCGGAACAACTCCCGCTCCTGGGTGGAGAGTGCGTGTTTGCCGCTGTCGCTCGGAGGCATTGCCTTTGAGAGATCTGCGCTCTGGACTCGTTGCATCAGTAGGCTCGACGCAGCATCGAATGGCACGATCGCCTGACCGTGCTCGCGAGGGGCGATCGCGTCGGCGAAGCTGTCGAGCCGCAGGCCTGCTTGTTGCTTGGCACGGTCAGGTCCATGACAAAGGAAGCACCGATCAGAGAGGATTGGTCGGATATCGCGACCGAAGCGAACGCCATCGACAGGGGCCGATCCAATTCCCTCGCGACCGGCGTCCCGTTCTCGCGTGAATCTGGTTGGATCGACCGTCGCGATGGCCGCAACGCCAAGCAGCGAGAGTATCCCAGCAATGACGGCGCGCTGTGCGGGACTCATGGCGCACAAATACTACCTTGCCTATCCAGATTGCCAAATGGGTGGCGGCTTGTTGCGAGCGAACCATGGGTCCGCTGCACTGCACGATCGTGTGAAGGGCGGGGCGAAGGAAGCGGGCGACGGGATTCGAACCCGTGACATCTTGCTTGGAAGGCAAGAACTCTACCGCTGAGTTACGCCCGCAGTAGCGCGGCGAGTATAGCGCAATTGTTTCTTTGCGCTCGCTCTCACGCGCGCTATTGCGCCGCTTGCACCGCTTGCAACAACGCATCGAAGTCAATCTGTTCCTGAGGTGATTCCTGCACGCGCATGTAGGAAACTCGACCCGCGCGATTGACGACAAACACGGCGCGCTTTGTCACGCCTCGGAGTCCCATGAGTTCTTCATGCAGAGCACCCCACTCCGCCGCGACGGTCTTGTTGAAGTCCGACAGCACTGGGAATGGAATATTCAACTCACTCCGGAATCTCTCGGTGACGAAAGGACTGTCGATGGAGATTCCAAAGATCTCGCATCCAAGATGACTCCAGCGAGCCCAGTCGTCACGAAAATGGCAGAGCTCTGCGGTGCAGGTCGAACTGAACGCGAGTGGGAAAAAGAGGAGTACGACTGGGCGCTTGCCGAAAAGCGCTCCAACATCCACGAGGTCGCCTCGTTTGGATGGAAGGCTGAAGGGAAGGGCCGCGTTACCTAGCTCAATCGGCATACCGAACGAACCATAGCGCGCTGACGCGCCCGCGCGACCGCAATGGAGCGTCTTCGAGAGAATCGTTCCGAAAACCGTGGTGTCTCCGAGGTCGCACCCGTCCTCGAATTGACGACTTGTTATCAGTCCTTTCAGTATTCAATCGACTCGCCTAGGGAACTTCCTCATCTGGCTGAAATTGGCGGAAAACACGAAATCGCGATTGGAAGGTGCCGAGAACGGTGTAGTTTCGAGTGGCCTATGGGTGCGACAGGGGTGTCCCCTGTCCGCGTTTGGTTTTTGACGGATGTTTTTGACCTCACACTCAGGAGAGATCTGATGCGTTCTAAGAATTGGTTCCTCTGCGCGGCGGTCGCTGCGGCATGTTCCGCAACGACCCTCGGACAGGATTGCGGCGCCCCTATCGTTGCTGTTGAAGGCGCGAACTTGATCGATACAACCTCGCAGACGGCGGACATCGACCTCACTGGGATTTGCGATCCAGGCCCCTTTGGGACCGACTCGATTTACAACGTTGCGTACTACTCGTTCGTCTCGACGCTCGACGGCGACTGGACACTTTCGACATGCAACATCGCAGACTTTGACACCCGCATTGCGGTGATGTCGGTGTGCGGTGATGTCACCACGACGATCGTCTGCCTCGACGATACCGCCGGCTGCGCGAACTTCACGACGACGCTCGTGCTTCCTGGCACGGTTGCCGGGACAACCTATTACATCGCGGTTGGTGGCTACTCGAACGCTGACTTCGGCACCGGCACCCTGCAGATCACTTCAGGCGGTGGTGGCGGCGGCGGCGGCGGAACGGGCTGCGGCAGTGACAATCCTCAGGATTGCTGCGTTGCAGGCTCCACCCCTGGCTGCAATGATGAAACTTGCTGCACCACGGTGTGCGCGGCGGACGCGTACTGCTGCGACACCCAGTGGGATCAGATCTGCGCCGATGAGGCCGCTGGCCTCTGCAAGATTTGCGGCGCGACACCATGCGTTCCTGATTTCACAGTTTGCAATGTCTTCGAAGGCGAGGATTGCGGCCTTGATTTCAACGGTGGTTGCAACAGCCCAGCGCCGATCTACGGCACGATTGCAGTGGGTGACAAGCTCTGTGGCAACATGTGGGCCGACGCGAATGTGCGAGATACCGATTGGTTCTTGCTCACCTCGCCAGGTCGCTACGTGACCTTCTCGCTCACGAGCGCGGTGCCTTCTTACCTGTTCGTCGCCGATTACGCATGCCCACCAGGCATCGTCGCAAGCAACACGCTTGGCGGTTGCCCAGTCGTCGTTCCCAGCGTGTGCCTCCCGGCAGGCGATTGGGTCGTCATCGCCCTTCCGTCGCTCTTCGGTGGCTTCCCCTGCCCGGGCGGCGACTATGTTCTTGAAGTAACCGATGATGGCCTTGATTGCACCGGACCGGAGAACGACGAGTGCGACGGCGCGCTTGAGATCCTCGAAGGTGTGACGCCATTCGATACCAACGGGGCTTTCACGGGGACCGTGATTCCTGAGTCGTGCGACGAAGGATTCGGCGTGGGCTTCGCGAAGACTCTCTGGTACACCTTTACCCCATCAACCTCGGGCATCTGGACATTCTCGACTTGCAATACCTGTGATTACGACTCGCGCTTGGCGATCTTCACCGATGACTGCCTTGCGATGCAGATTGTTGCTTGCAACGATGACGGCGCGGGCTGTGGCCTCACCTCAAGCATGAATGCGCAGCTCGAGGCAGGCATTCCTTACCGCCTCGCCATCGGCGGCTTTGACGGTGGTGGAACGGGCACGATCTCGATCGCTCCGTTCGTGTCATGCCCGATGGATTGCTCGAGTTCAGCGACCGAGTTGGAAGCCTGCGGTTCAGACACCAATGGTGGTTGCAACGATCCAAGCGGTGCAAACGCGACGGAATCCATCGCGCTCAACGGTTCGGTCTGCGGCACCTTCTGGGCCGATGGCGGAACCCGCGATACCGATTGGTACTCGTTCAACCTCGCTGCCGACGCAACCGTGAACCTCACGGTCAATGCATCGCTCACCGTCACCATCGGCCTGCTCGATGGAAACTGCCCACCAGCGATCTTCGCGATCGATGGCGCGCAGTCGTGCGGCGCCTTCCTTGAGGGATGCCTCCCAGCAGGAAACTGCGTGGCGTTCGTCGCTCTCGGAAGCTTTACGGGAACTCCATGCGGTTCCGGTGACCTCAACAACTACCAGGCAATTCTCTCGGAGCTTGCTCCTTGCGATGCGCCATCCTGCGGTGAAGGCACGAATGATTGCTGCGTTGCTCAGGTTACCCCCTACTGCTCGGACGCAACTTGCTGCAGCGCGGTTTGCGCGGCAGACGCCTATTGCTGCGACACCGAGTGGGATCAGATCTGCGCCGATGCAGCGCTCGCGACATGCGAAGTCTGCGGTGCAGGACCGCCACCAGCCAATGACGAGTGCGTTGGAGCGATCGAAATCCTGAACGGCGATACCGCCTTCGATACGACGACCGCAACCGGCGTTGAACTCACGGCATGCGCGGAGTTCGGTGGCAACATCCACAACAACCTCTGGTACACCTATGTCGCGACCCAGAACGGAACCCTCACGGTTTCGACCTGCAACACCGCGACCTACGACACCAAGATTGCGTTCTTCAGCGGCGATTGTTCGGCGCTCGTCTACCTCGCGTGCGATGACGACGGTCCAGGCTGTGCAAACCTGACTTCGAGCATGAGTGTTTCCGTGACGCAGGGCCAGAGCTACTACCTCCTCCTCGGTGGTTACAGCGCAGCGAGCCGCGGTACCGGTACCGTCAACCTCTCCTACGGAGGTGGTGGTGGCGGTGGCCCGGCAAACGATCTGTGCGTCAATGCACAGGCGCTTGCCGTTGGTTTCACCAATTTCTCGACAATCGGCGCATCCGGCACGAGCGTGACCGCGTGTGCTGAGTTCGGCGGGAACATCTACAACGACATCTGGTACACCTACTCACCGGAGTACGACGGCATCGCGAAATTCTCGCTCTGCCCCGCAAACGGTGGCTCGGCGGCGTATGACTCTAAGGTTGCGATCTTCTCTGGCAACTGTTCCGCACTTGCCTACATCACCTGCGATGACGACACCTGCGGTTTGTCCTCAGAAGTCAGTTGGGATGTGGAATGCGGCACGACCTACTACATCACCCTCGGTGCCTACGGCGCCACCGGCTTTGGAACAGGCGTGATTGCCCTCCTCCAGGACGGCAGTGCCTGCTCGCCTCCAGGCGACCCAGCAGATCTCAACGGCGACGGCGTCGTGGATGCCGCTGACCTCTCAATCCTCCTGAACTGCTGGGGCCAGGCATGCGCCGACCTCAACGGCGACGGCGGCACGGATGCTGCGGATCTTTCGATCCTCCTGAACTCGTGGACGGTCTGACGCAAGTCAGTCCGTGTTAAAGGTCGAGTCAATTGTTCACTTCGCCCCCCGACCATTCGATGGTCGGGGGGCTTTCGTTTTGCGACACATCCCATCTGGTGTTCGCTGTGATTGCCGCGATCGCACCGACCCGCGAGCGAGTTTTCTGCCGCGCAAACTCCGCTTTCTCTTGCAAACCTGTCACTTTGTGGGCAGGCTGAACTCGTTCATGCGTAAGTTGTACGCACGAACGATGATGCCCACGTCCCTCCACGACCTCATGCGCCCCCAACGCCTCGTTTCTCTCGCCATACCGCTCGTGGTTTATGCCGTCTCACCGAGCATGGCGCGTGCGCAAGTCTGCAACTCAACCAGCTCCTGTTTGAGTGCGCATGCGTCGGGTGGTTGCAGCGATCCGGATTGCTGTTTGACGGTTTGCTCGCTCGACCCAGCATGCTGCAGCGGAGATTGGGACGCGAGTTGCGTTTTCACTGCGGAGACCAACTGCATCGGTCTCTGCGGCGCCACGGTCAATGGTAGTTGCTTTGCAGTGCATCCAAATCCGAGTTGTGATGACGAGACCTGCTGCTTAGCAGTCTGCGCGTTCGATGATTTCTGCTGCACCGCTTCATGGGACTTCACCTGCTCATTGCAGGCAGGATTCGCGTGCGAGGGGACGCCGAGCGTTTGCCCGGGCGATGGAAACTGCAATTCGACGCACGCCAACGGTGGCTGTAGCGACGGAGCCTGTTGCGAGGCCGTGTGCTCGGTGGATCCTGGATGCTGCGCTGGACCGTGGGATGCGATCTGTGTCTCGCTTGCCGCTGACATCTGCCAGGGGAATTGTCAGCCCGCCTGCCCAAGTGGCTCCAACCTCGAGCCTGAGTCGTGTGGAGCTCGCAGCAACGACGATTGCTACAGCGCAAGCGGAGGCGCGCCAACACCGCTTCTACCCGACCGGTACCTTTGTGGTTCGCTCGGATTCATGGCAGGCACCGGGACCGGATCGGATGTCGATGCGTTCACTGTGACGCTCACGGATCCCGACGGCGACGGATTGGTCTCCGTTCGACTTCAATTGACAAGCGCATCGAAGGCATTCGTTGCGCTGCTCCCTCTCACTGGCTGCGCGCCGATTGCCAGTGCATCCTTGAGTGCGAACTCAAACCTCTGTATTCAACGAGAGAGCGATGCGCTCTGCGTTGCGCCTGGTGCGTATCGCGTGCTCGTTGCCGCGGGCGAGTTTCCCAATGTCAACGGCATTCCGCAGTGCGGACCAGAGTCGCTCTACACGCTCTTCATCGAGACAAACCAGAAGTGCGCCCCGCCATGCGGTTCAGGGAACGCCTCCTGTTACTTCCCGCGCGGAGTACCCGGTTGCTCCGACGCGACCTGCTGCACGAGCGTCTGCGCGGTTGATCCGGCATGTTGTGATGCCGCGTGGGATGGACTCTGCGTGGATGCCGCAGTGATGGTCTGTGGGCTTGGGCCAGCGACGAACGATGAATGCCAAGGCGCGACTGAAGCATTCGATGGCCTGAACGCTCTCACGACGGAGCGGGCGATCACGCATGGAACGCTACCCGCGACCTGCACTACCAACGGAAGCACGACCTGCCTCCACGACGTGTGGTTCCGCTATGTCGCGACGCACTCCGGCGCAACAACCGTTTCGACTTGCGACTTCGGCCACTTCGATTCGCGCATCGCCGTGTATTCAGGCAATTGCGCGAAGCGGACCCTCCTCGCCTGTAATGACAACGGGCCATTCTGCATTCCCCTTGGAACCAGCGAACTCGAGTTCACCGCCGTCAGCGGTCAGGCGTATCTCATCCAGATCGGCACGAACCAAGGCTACGGCGGCGATGGACAGTTCGCTATCAACTGCGATGGTGGTTCCTGCGCTCCGTGCGAAGCAGACCTCAACAGCGATGGCATCGTTGATGCGGCGGACCTGTCGATGCTGCTCAACGCGTGGGGAAGCAAGGGAGGTACGGCGGACATCGATGGCGACGGAATCGTCGATGCGCCTGACTTGACGATCCTCCTCGGAAGCTTTGGAAGTTGCGGCTGAGCTAGATTTGCCGCGTTGCAGGTGTTTGCAGCAGTGGCGCGAGTTTTCGTCGCAGGATCTTTCCGGTGGGATTGCGGGGTAACGCCTCGACGCACCGAACTTCACGCGGTACTTTGAATCCTGCGAGTTCACTTCTGCAGTGCGCCTTGATGGATTGTTCGTCCAAGATCGCGCCCTCCTTCAACTCGACGAATGCGATCGGCACTTCGCCCCGCGAAGGATCGCTGCTGCCGATCACGGCGGAATCCTTGACGCTCGGATGTCGGTTGATCACCTCTTCAATCTCGCGCGGGAAAACATTTTCGCCCGCGACGATGAGCATCTCCTTCAAGCGACCGGTGATCGCCAAGCGGCCATCTTTGTCTTGTCGACCCATGTCTCCCGTGCGGAAGAACCCCTGCTCGTCGAATGCGGCGGCGCTCTCTTGGGGAAGGTGGAGATACCCCTGCATGATGTTGGGTCCGCGCAGGCGAACCTCGCCATCTTCATCTGGTCCCCGGTCCTTCCCGTCGGCCCCGACGATGCGAACTTCAACTTGCGGAACTGCACGCCCAACCCATCCGCGCTTCTGCTCCTGCGGCCGACACCAATGGCTCACGGGCGAAGTCTCTGTGAGTCCGTAACCCTCATTGATCTCAATCCCGAAGCGCTCCTTGAATCCGTCGAACACTGACTGCGCAAGCGGCTCGCCGCCAGAAACCGCAAAGCGCAACGCAGCAAACGCAGTCGGATCGGCATCGCGCGTCAGTCGCAGCGCGTTGTACATCGAGGGAATGGCGACGAATGCGGTCGGTTGATGCGTGAGCGCGAGCTCAAGAAGTTTCCTCGGCACAAACTTCGCGGTGTAGATCACTTTGCAGCCCGCAGCAAGGGGAAGCAAAGTCAGGACGGTTAGGCCAAAGCTGTGGAACTGTGGCAGCACGCCGAGCATCACATCGCGTTTGTCAAAGCGAACCCACTCGCGGATCTGCCGAACGTTCGCCTGCACATTTCCCACGCTGAGCATGACCCCCTTGGGCTTCCCGCTCGTGCCAGAGGTGTAGAGCACAACCGCGAGGTCATCGGGCTTCAGCGGATTCGTGAAGCTCACCGGAGGCATCCCTTTGAAGTGCATCTGATCGATGCGGATCGCGCGCACGCCGTCCGGCAGTCCACCCATGAAATCAAGCATTGGGCCGACCGTGACGCAAGCATCGATCTCCGAGTCCCGGACGACATGTTCGAGGTCCGCGCGCGAGAGGAGGTAGTTGATCGGGACCAGGGTGCGGCCAAGGCTCCAGCACGCCATCATCGCAATGGGAAAGAGCGCCCCGGTGGGGAGCAGAACGCCCACTCGCTTCGCGTCTGTCGTGCGCGCAATCGCTCGCTCGAGATGCCAGGACGCGACGAGCAGGTCAATGCCTCTCCAGGCGCGAAGGTCATCCACGACCGCGCAGCGAAGCGGTGCGAGAAGCAATCGTCGGCGGATGGTGGAGAGGAGTTCCATTGCGTTGGAGAAGTGAATGCGCACGCGGCGAAACCGGATGAAAACTGCGCGGTGGATACCATACCCCTGATGCGCCGCCCGCTCACGATCTTCTTTGCCACGCTTGCCATTTCAGCGTGTGAAACGACTCCGAAAGCATCACTGGAGGGCGCACAGTCCGCCTATCGAGCGGGGAACTACCAAGAGAGTCTGCGCCTCGCGCGCGCGTTCCAAGGCACTGCGTCAGGTATCCGCCGTGATGACGCTGCGTACATCATCGGGCTCTCGTTGCTGGCGCAGGACGATCCACTGTCGGCGATAGATCCACTCCGCGAAGCCACCTGCTCCGTCGATCCTGCGTTGCGCGCGGAAGCGTTGGTTTCGCTTGGTACGGCGATGATCGCGCTTGAGGAGTACGAAGACGCTGCGCGCGCGTATGCACAAGCGGCGGGCGTGCTTGATGGTGCGCCCTCACAACGAGCGCACGCGACGGCCGCTCGCTGCTTTGCCCGAGCGGGTCTCACGGTGGAAAGCGCACGCGAAGCCCGTGATAGCGCAGGGGCGCAACGCTTTGCGAATGGGAATGGATTTGGGTCGACGCCCGTGGTGCCGGTTGCCGCAGTTCCGCAGTCCGCGCCGCCTGCTCCGGAGTCTGTGGTGCCTCAGCGAGAGGGTTTCACGATTCAGTCCGGTGCGTTTCGTGATCACTCGAAGGCCGAAGCGATCGCGAAGGGACTCCTCGCGAGTGCCAAGCGTTGTGGCTTCGGCGAACCAGAGGTCGTGGGGCGCACGGCGAAGGATGGGCGTCCGCTCTTTGCCGTGCAGATTGGCGTCTTTTCATCCCGGTCCGACGCAACCTTGGCGATGGCTCGGTTGAAGTCGCCGGGTGCCACGGTGGTCGAGCGCTGACAGGGTTTTTGCAGGTTTTTCAGGATTTCGATGGTCGTGGGCAGCGCGATTGCGTACTTTGTGAGGTGCCGCGGGTGCGCTGCAATGGATGAGAGATACTCGCATGCGAAGTCATCAACTCTCGACACTGTCTCTCTCTCTCGCACTCGCTTGCTCGGGCATCGCTGTCGCGCAAGTGCCCGCGCCAATTCGCGGCGCGGAGGTAAAGTTGGTGCGGGAGTTGAAGAAGACTTCGCTGAGCCGAGAGGCGACTCCGCAGGACCGCGCAGGCGCACTTGAGGCGATCCGTTCGTTGCGCGACCAGACAAGTTACGAACGGATCTGGCGAGAACTTCGTCCACTCGGACTCGAGGCGAATGAAGCGTTCTTCGACGCGCTGCTGCAAGGCGGCAATGCGGGCCTGGAGTTCCTCACCACGATCGCGATTGAGGATGACGACCCACTGAAGCGGCTCGAGTCGCGCGCGCGACTTCCGAAGCAGGCGACGCCAATCATGGCGGAGATCGTCTCGAAGCACCTAGCTGGCGAGAAGGAGTCTTGGGTCAATCGGGCGGCGATGGTCGCCTCTGCAACCAACGCCGCGCAGCTCATCCCACAACTCATCGAGGCGCAGAGTGCAGAGGGAACAACCACAGGGACTGGGGGGAACGGTTGTTGGATCGTCTTCGGTCGGCAAACGTCCTACATCGCCGGACTCGTGCCTGTGGTGGGCGACAATTCTGGCGCGTTCCAGCCAATTCCTGGCGTCATTTATGAAGGAAGTCTGCTGCAGATCACTGACTCGGTTGTCCTGATTTATCGCACCGAGGTGTACACCGCGCTTGTGACGCTTGCCCAGACCAATACGGGCACCTCGGTTGCTGCGCTCGGCAACAACAAGGATCGTTGGCGAGATTGGTATCGCGATCAGTACCCCGCCTTGGCGGCAGCATTCCAATCCGAGCGCGCCAAGGTCGAGCACGCGCAAGAGGTCACGGAAGTTCCCGACGCATAACGCGCGGCAGCGAGACTATCGAACGATTTGCACGAATGAAGCGCGTGCATTTTCGGTCGCGAGCACCTTGCCTTCGCCGTCGACGCGCTCAATGACCACGCTTGCTGTGCGACCGAGCGCGAAGGTCGCTTCGAATCCGTCATTGATCGGATACTTGCCGTCGAGAATCTCGCGCACCTTTTCGACGAGGGTCCTTGAAGTCGTCCGCACCAAGGCGCACGACCTGCCGCCGCGTGGGCCCGCGCTTGCACTGGGCCGTTCAATCCGCAGCAATCCATGATGCATCACCAATCCTGACTCGCGGGCATCCTGATACTCACCAAGCGTCGCGCTGTCACAGGAGAAGGTGACTTCGTCGATCGCGTCGCTCGCTGTGGGGTCGTTGGAATCCTGTTCCCACGGACTCACCCCGCAACTAGACATGGGCGGAGTCATGAGCAGTGCAGAGAGAAGGAACCCCGCCGATTGCGAGAAGCGCATAGACCCTTTCATCGACCGATTGCGCGCATTGCGTCAGCGAGCCGTTCAATATCCTCCGCAGTGTTGTGGATGTGCGCGCTGACGCGGACATGCCAAGCGCCCTTCCAGTCAATCACGGGGATTTCCACGCGCTCTTGCGCGTAGAGAGCCTCTGCGAGCGCTTCCACATTGGAAAAGTTCGCTCGCGCTGCGTCGGGCACACGGACAGGGCACATGCTCCCGAGGGATGCGCCGGCGGAATCGGTGAGTGGTGCGACCTGCCACGCTGCGCACAGGCATTCTCCGGCCCACACCGCGAGCGCGTGATTGTGTGCACGAACCTGAGCCCACCCGAACCGCTCGAAGAATTCGATGGCGGTGCCGGCGTGCATCCACGCCGAAATGTCGCGTGTCCCCTGCCAGTCGAACTCCTTCGCGTACGCAAGGCCGAAGTGATGACTCGTTGCGAGCGGGTGGGTGTTTGCGCGATGTTGTGGTGCCGTGACGAGGAAGCCGCAGCCCTTCGGCGCACAGGTCCACTTATGCAAGTTTGCCGTATACCAATCCGCTCCGAGTGTGTCGACGGAGAGATCGAGCATTCCCGGCGCATGCGCACCATCAACTAGCACAAGGACTCCGCGTGCTTTGCATGCGCGGATCACTCGCGCCAGATCGATAACGATGGCAGTCGGTGACGTGACATGGTCGATGATGACGAGGCGCGTCTTTGCCGAGAGTGCGGAGAGAAGTAGTTCAGCCAGTTCCTCGCCGCACCAGCCATCCTTCGGCGTTTCGACTTCGCGCAAGACGATCCCGTGCGTCGTGTGCATCCTCTGCACAGACTTGCGAACAGCGTTGTAGAGCATGTCAAGCGCGAGGACTTCGTCCCCCTGCTTCCACGCGATCGACTGGAGAACTGCGTTCACCCCCTCGGTCGCGTTGACCATGAATCCAAGTCCCGCAGGATCGGCGCCAATGAACGACGCGACGACGGCTCGCGATGGCGCGAGGAGAGCTTCCACGCTTCGCCCGAGGAGTTCAATTGGTCGAGCTTCGATCGCTCGCCGGCTTCGGTCCTGCGCAGCGAGAACGGCACCTGGGCAGGCCCCAAAGGACCCGTGATTGAGAAAGGTGTAAGACCGATCGAGGCCGAAGTGCGCCTTGGGATCGTTGCACACAGGCCTAGGCAGCGCGGCGGTTGGCATCCGCGCAAGGTATGGCCAGAACCGGAGTTCCGTCCTTCCGGCGGCCCTTCCCTGTCGTCCGGCTTTCGTTCGGCTAACATAAGCCGAACAAAATGTAGCGGGATTCCATCCGAGCAACCGAAACTACCTTCCATGCAGCATTCAACACCTCGCACGCACTTCATCGACCCAGCGCCAAATGCGCTCGTCCCGCCGTGCTTGCTGTGGATCGAAGGCGCGCCGTCGTCGCGTGGAACACGCGGCCAGAATCAAGTATTCGACTTGCCTCGTGGAGTGCGAAGTGAGCGACAGTCGTTCGTGATTGGGAGAAATGAAATGTCTTGGTTCGCACACTTTCCCTTGGAGTTGCCTTCGGTTCGTGATCCGCAAGTCGGAGTGCCGTTGATTCAGATCGGTCCGGGCGGAAGTTTTTCTCGCCGATATATGGCCTCCGGACCGCGCATCATCCTTGAACAACCACAAGAAGACGGCACTTGGCTGGCGATCGACAGGGACCAAGAGTCATCCACTTCTTCGTCGGTGGTGCGCGCACTCCACCGGCTTGCGAGTTTTGTCCTCGATATCTTTCTTCCGCTCGATGAGACACCTGTTGAGCAGGACTCACGCGCCCTGCTCTTCGCGCCGTCGGTGCTAACCGTTGACCCTCCCACTGCCACCATATTGGATGCAACCATCGATGAACTTCACCCCCAAGCAACTCAAGGTTCTCACGCTCGTTCGCCAGTGGCGACGCCGACACGGCTACTCGCCGACCATGCAGGAACTCGCGGACGAACTCGGCGTCAGCAAAGTGACGGTCTTCGAACATGTCGGCGCTCTGATCGAGAAGGGTGCGCTCGAGAGGACGCAGAACAAGGCTCGCTCTTTGGCCCCGACGCAGGCACTCGAGCAGCATGAGGACGCGCTCGAAGAGGACCGTCAGATCGATGAGGATGGAGGCTTTGGACGCGTCGAGTTTCCGTTAGTTGGGCGCGTTGCGGCTGGGTACCCCATCGAACGATTCGAGCAACGGGACAAACTCTCGCTGGAGGATCTCTTCGGACCACGCCGTGGCCAGCGCGGCAACACCTTCGCGCTGCAGGTCACAGGCGAATCGATGCAAGACGAGGGGATTCTCGATGGGGACTTCGTCCTCGTTGAACAGCGGCAGACGGCGCGCGCTGGCGAACGAGTGGTTGCGGTGCTGCCTAATGGTGAGACAACGCTGAAGACGATTTACTTTGAGCGGGATGGCAAGATTCGACTGCAACCGTCAAATCCAGACTTTCAGCCGATCATCGTCGATGCGTGCGAAGTGCAAGGAATTGTCATCGGCGTTCTCCGCTCCTATCGCTGACGCGACTTCCCGCGCTCGCCCTCGCGTTCAACGGCCACATGCAGCGCGCAGAGCGCGCACGAGATTGCCTGCAGCCAGTGCAGGGTCCGTGCCAGCCTCGACCGCATCGTTGATAGCTCGCACAATTGCTGTTCCCACGATCACGCCGTCGGCACTCGCCGCAACCAATCGAACTTGGTCTGGCCGCGCGACACCAAACCCAACAGCGATTGGTTTCTGGGTGTGTTGGCGAACGAACGCGACGCGATCGGCAACATCGATGGCCCCCGAACTGTCCCCAGTAATCCCAGCCCGCGCGAGCAGATACACGAAGCCGGTCGTGCGCTCCAAGAGTTGGCTGAGGCGAGCATTGGATGTCGTGGGTGCAACCAACATCGTCATGCACGCGTCTCGGCGTTCCAAGGCGTGGGCGAAGGCGTCGAGGGATTCACTATCGGCGTCGGGCGCGATGAAACCCGCGATGCCCGCGTTGGCCGCCATGTCGACGAACGCATCGACGCCGATGCGTTCAGCGATCGAAATGGAAGACATCGAAACAAACGGCGCTTGTGCGGACTCAATGACCTCCGCGAGCGCTTGGAAGGCAGCCTGTGGTGTGCACCCCGCGGAGAGCGCCTCGTGCATCGATTGCGCGATGATTGGTCCGTCCGCGATCGGATCGCTGAATGGCACGCCGATTTCTACGATGTCCGCGCCAGCCTCGACAATGGCCTTCGCAATGCGGGCGGACGTTTCGAGAGTTGGGTATCCCGCAGTCATGAACGCGACGAGTGCCGCGCGTTGCTCGCTTCGAGCCTGCGCGAACGCGTGAAGGACTCGCTGCGTTCCGTTCGAAGGGACGGTCTGCGGTTGGGTCATGTGGAGGAGGATACGGTGTGGGCGGGACAGCGTCAGCCGTGTGTGATCGAGGAAGCCGACCACACCGCAGGGAGAAGCGTCCGCACTTCGCTCGCGATTTCGCTCGCGACGCGCGCAGCCGTCGCGGCATCTGCGCCGTGTTCTGTTCCTCCAGCAACGCTTCGGTAAAAGTCAGCGAGTGCCCAAGACTGCGTCGACGCATGTTCCGCAAAGCGCGGAATGATGTGCATATGGAAATGCGGAACAGCTTCGTTGAAGGAAAGTGAGTAGATTCGGGTGGCGCCAGTCACCGCTTGCGTCGCTTGCGCGAGTGCCCGCAACAGGGCTCCAAGTTGCGCACTCTCCTCGTCGCTCATCGCTTCAAGCCCGCTGCGGTGCGCGCGCGTTGCGAGCATCATCCATCCCGCGATCGGTACGGGATCGGCGTGGCGGTACAGCTTCCAATGAGTCGATTCCGCCAGAGGCTTGTGCACCGGATGCGCGGAAGCGCAGAAGGGACAGGCGGGCGGGGGCGCATGGCTCAAACCTTGAATCCTTCGGGCGGTCCATCTTGCACATACTTCTTGTGCATCGCGTGCGTGAGATCCACTTCGCAGATGTTCGCAAGCGTGGAGAGCCAAGCGAGGACATCTGCAAACTCCTCCTCGAGGTTTGCTTGGTCGAGTTTGCCGCGTTCGCGATTGGCGATCGCATGCGCGAGTTCTCCCACTTCTTCGACGAACCACAGATAGGTTCCCGGCGCGCCTCGCGCGTTGTCGGTCGCGAAGTACTGACCGCGAATGAGGCTCTGCAACTGCGCGAGCGTCATGGAGGGAACCGGAGAGGAAGGAACACCTGCGTTCATGAAAGCGTCCGCGGCGGGAATCGAACCAGCAACCTTCGCCTTCGGAGGGCGACGCTCTCTCCAATTGAGCTACGCGGACTGCGGCGCGAAAGTGTAACAAACTGTGCGCGATCGGCCGCGAGTTACCATCGCGCCCTCCATGCTTTCCTCGCCCGCAACGGCCCACTCCAACCCGCCCGTCCGCGCCTTCCCAATCGCGGCAGTGACATTCTTTTGTTCACTCGGCACGGGGATTCTGTGGAACTCGATTTACTTTGTGGCAGAGAGCGCCTACGGCTTCACTAAACAAGAGAGCATGTTGCTCGCGTTTCTCAACGGCGCGCTCTACACGGTCGTCGCGTTCAATGCGGGTCGAACTGTGCGCGCGCTCGAGCGACGCATGTCCCCTCGCTCCGCGCTTGCTTGCATTCTCGCCACGCAGGCGCTGCTCGCGCCGGTCGTCCTTTTGTGGCCGGATGTCAAGACCCTCTGGATCTGCGCCATCGCGATGACCGCACTCGGTGCATTGCAGTGGCCGATCGTGCAGCATTACCTTGTCTCAGGTCGACACGGTGCGTCGATGCGCAACTCCATCGGTTGGTGGAATGCATCATGGATGTCGGCGACAGCGATTGGGCTCGCGCTCACAGGACCACTCGAAGCTGCAGGACTCCTGGCGTATGCGATTCCTTCCATGCTGCCGATCATGTTGTTCGCGATGTGTTTTCTCCCTGCGTTTCCAGCGTACCCGGCGCACCATGATCCGGAGGCACGCGCTGCGCATGTTCCGGCCTCGTATGCCCCGCTCTTGCGCAGCGCTCGAGTATTGCACCCGATGGGGTACCTCGTCATTGGAGCACTTTCGCCCGTCTTGCCCTATCTCTTTGGCGGATTGCAAGTCGCCAACGCGTGGCACGCGCCGATTTCGTCGACCTGGCACCTCGCGCGCTTGGTTGCCGTGCTCTTGCTATGGCAGACGGCATTCTGGCATGGTCGAGGGGGGACGCTCTTGATCGCGGGACTCTTGCTCGGCGGCGGATTCACCGTTGCGGCGTGCAGCACTTCCGAACTCACGCTCATCCTGGGACTCGTTGCAATCGGCCTTGGTCAAGGCGCGATCTACTACAACGCCATTTACTACGCAATGGCGGTTGGGAGCGCGGAGGTGGATGCTGGCGGAATGCACGAAGCACTTGTGGGCATCGGCTATCTCACCGGACCGCTGCTCGGATTGCTCGCGTCGGCGGCCGGTGCCGGAACACCCGTCTTCATCGGCCTGGTCCTCGGATTGCTTCTCATTGGGGGCATTTACGCATGTCTGCGGATGCGAGCAAACGCGTCGGTGAGCGTGGGATGAGTGAAGACGAATCCATTTTCTCGAAGCACTGTCGATGAGACGAACGCTCCTTCGAGGAGCAGTGCCTGTCCCATCTCGCCGAAGAGGATTCGCACGCAAAACGCAGGCATCCACGCAACTGCCGGTCGCTTCAGCGCATGACCGAGTGCCGCGGCGAATGCGCGCTGGGAAACCAATTCGGGCGCGACGACATTGACTGCACCGCCGATCGATTCATTCGCGAGGCAAAACTGCACGGCGCCAATCGCATCGTCCATCGAAACCCACGGGACGCCCTGTCGACCGTTGCCGAGTGGCCCTCCGAGACCCCATCGAAATGGTCGAAGCATCGCGCCGAGTGCGCCGCCCGCTTCACTCAGAATCACGCCAAACCGGAGGTGGACTGTGCGAACTCCGGCATCCCGTGCGCTCGCACTCGCTTCTTCCCACTGCTGCACAACATCCGCGAGGAAACCCAGTCCCGCTCCACTCTGCTCGTCGACAGGTGTTGTGCTCGCTCCGTAATATCCAACCCCGCTTGCGCAGAGGAACACGCGAGGTGGGTGTGCGCACAAGCGCTGAGCCGTCGCAATCGCTTCCGCGATCGCGCGAGTTCCTTTGACGCGACTGTCGAGAATCTCCTGCTTTCGCGCTGCACTCCAGCGCTTGTCCGCGATGCCCGCCCCCGCAAGGTGGATGACCGCGTCGATTCCCTCGAAGGCCGAGGGATTGATGCGGCGCACACAATCCTTGCCCATTGAAAGCGCGATGCAGTCTGTTGGAACTCGCTCCTCCGCCGAGAGTCGGACGATTGGAACGACACGATGCCCAGCATTGGTCAGTGCGATACAGAGTCTGCGCCCCACAAGGCCGTGCGATCCGCTGACCGCGATTCGAAGCGAAGCAAGGGCAGTTGACTTGTCGCGCAACGGGTCCATGGGAGCATTGTGCCTCCTTGCCTCGAACCCCGCTCGGCGCCAATCGAACTTCGTACAATCAGCGAATGACCAAACCGCCGCTCGCAGAAGCAAATCTCGGTTGCGCCTCGACACGCGAAATCGTGACGCGCCGCCTCGCGCGAGCGGTCGAAGCGACGGCGCTTCTCTCCACCCAGTCTGCGCTCCTCGAGTCGGTCTGTGCGCTCGCATGTGAAACCCTTGCGCGTGGCGGCTTGATTGCAACCGCTGGCAACGGAGGGTCCGCGGCCGAAGCACTCCATCTCGCGGAAGAATTGGTCGGTCGCTACGAGCGCAATCGTGCCCCCCTGCGCGCGGTTTGCCTGAGTGCGGATGCGACCGCGATGAGTTGTATCGCCAACGACTTCGGATTTGAGCATGTCTTTTCGCGGAGCGCCGCGGCGGTCCTTCGCGAAGGCGACCTCCTCGTCCTCTTTTCCACGAGCGGAAACTCTGAGAACTTGCTCCACGCAGCTCGCGCCGCGCATTCGCGGGGCGCACGGGTCCTCGGCATTCTCGGCAAGGGAGGCGGAAAACTCCTCCCGCTGTGCGACACATCCATCGTGGTGGGCGGAACGGACAGCGCGATGATCCAAGAAGCGCATCAAATCATCATGCACGCGGTATGTGAAGCCTGCGATCAACTTGCGCTGACCAGTGTCTAAACACCTCTCCTGAGTTCCCTATGGCCACCGACTCTGTCGAATCGATTTCGCCCACGCCGCTCACCCGCTTTCAGGTCCTCACGTTTTTCGTGCTTCGGCTCGTGGTTCCGCTGTGGATTGGCGCGGGTGCGATCGGCAAACTACTGTCGTTTGATCCCAAGACCCTTCCGCCGCCCGTGCTTGACGCTGTGCTTGGGCTTGGGAGTGCAAGCGGGATGGACCTTGGCGCGTTTGTCGGAGGGGCATTCCGATTTTTCATTGGTGCGGAACTGTTCGTCGCGCTCACGATTTTGTTCGCTCCACGGTTTGCCCGCATGCTCGCACTGAGTGTGCTCGGCCTGTTCTGTGCGATTCTTGCACTGCTGATCGCACAACAGTTCGCGAAGGGCGGATGGAGTGATGTCGCGAAGGGCGGTTGCGGCTGCTTTGGAAAGACCAGCCTTCCGGCATGGCTGATGTTCGTCATCGACGCGACTCTTCTCGCCCTTTCCGTCCTCGCGCCCGCGAGAAGCGGCCCCGCCGGTCGAGGCGTTGGGATGGCGGCGGTGATTGCCGTTGTCTCCTTTGGGGTTGCGTTCCTCCGACCAACTCCGATCCTCGACACCGCGAGCGACCCCGATGGCGCGCAAGCTCCGACCCCTCCGCTCGTGCAATCGGCATGGCCCGCGGCACCGTCGTCGTATGCGAGCCTCTTCTTTGTGAAGTGGAAAGACACGATCGGGAAACGACTCGTTGACATTCCAGTCTTTCTTGCGATCGATCGACCTGTGCCTTCCACCATGCTCAGCGGTCCGCAACTCATTGTGTTCTACAGCGAGACATGTGACCACTGTCAGGCACTCTTCAAGAAACACTTCGCGACGCCATCGAAGACGCCCGTGCTTCGTGTCGCAATTCCGCTTGGCGGGGATCGCGCATTGCCAATGCACTGCGAAGGATGTGTCTCTTCGAAGTTGTTCGCCCCCAAGACCGCGAAGCCGCCAGAATACATGCTCGGTACACCTCCGATCATTGTTCGCGCACAGGATGGTGTGATCACTGATGTCTGCACGAATGTGGACGATGAAGTCGCGCTTGCGCGCATCCTCGCCCTTGCGCCCAATGGCGCGCCGCAGCCTCTCGAACCGGTTACTCCGCCCGTTGATCCGCCCTCGACGCAGGCCAAGCCGTGGCCCCCGCTGCCGGCACAACTTCAGGGCTTTTATGTCGCGGAGTTCGGAGACCTCGTCGGCAAACGGCTCGATGAGAATGACTTCGGTAAGCTCATTCAGAAACCACCAGCGAAGCTCAACGAAGGCCGCAAGATCGTCATCTACTACCGGCAGGATTGCGATCACTGTCAGGAGTTGATGATGACGCACTTCACGGGGCCGCTCCTCGTGGAGACGCTTGCGGTTGCGATTCCGGACGCTGATCCCAACGCGCTCCTCGATATGGCGTGTGACACCTGTGCGTTGGCGCAGCTGGTGAAAGGCCCCGACTACGTGATCGCGACTCCAATCGTGCTCTCGATGCAGGATGGCGTGGTGACTTGCATCGTCGAAGATGTCGAAGATGCCGCCAAGCTTGAGGCGTGTATTCGAGGTGTGAAGTAACCGCGCTGTCTAACCACCATGAAGCGTTTTTCTGTTCCGACCATTGTTCCTTCGATCTGTAGTGCGTGCTCACTTGCGCTTGCAGGACTCTGGATCGTTCTGCACGGACCTCAGTCGGCGCCAACGCCGCTGCGAGAGTTGTGCATGCGAGCCACTGGACTCGCAGAGGAGCCTGCGGCAAAGGCAATCGTGGCGATCTTGTTCGCGTTCGCGTTGCTTTCGGTCTTGCTTCGAGACAAGCGGATTGCGCTCGCCCTCGGCGGCCTTCTCGCGTTTGTTTCGTTGATGAGTATCTCTCGCGCGGTTCGCGACGGGGCGATTGAGGGATCGATGGTCTTTGCGTTTGCGCTCGGAGTGGGGTGCGTCATTCTTGCATTGCAAGCGCGGGAACCAGAGGTGAAGGCCGATCGAGCCATCGGACTGTCCGCCTCCTGGCGCGTGCTCGCCATCGTGCTCGCCCTCGCCTCTGCTGGCTTCACTGCCGCTCGCATTGACTTTCAGCGCAAGGACAACACCGTCCCGCCAGCTCAAGTGATCGACATGCAACTCGAGTCTTCGGTTGGGAAGGCGCTCAGTGCCACGGCAATCGCGACTTACCTGCCCACCGTGGAGGCCATGATCGCCGCGGGTGGCAACACGGGTTGGATCGTGTTCTTCAATCCTCATTGCTCCGCGTGTCATGCCTTCTTCGACGAACACTTCCAAGGTCCCCAAGCCGAACCGATCATTGCGGTCGAGATCCCGCTTGCGGAGGGTGAGGTTGCGGCGGCGGGAGACGATCTTGGAGCAATCTCCTGTGCGAGTTGCGAGTTCGTAGGGTTGCCCGCGGGACCGTTGTGGCTCGTCGCGCCCCCTGCCGCGTTGCGCATCGAAGGAGGCATTGTGACTTGTTTTAGCGACAAGATTTCAGGCGATTGTTTCAGCGTGAAGTGATTGGCGAGTGAGCGTCAAGGTGGCGCCACGAAATGCGAAAGTGCGTGGACGGGTTTGGTCGTCGCCGATCGCGCGAAGCAACCTGCTGAGTGTCTTGTGCTGCGGCGCCCTGCACCCTGCCTGATGGAGGAGTTGAACGACGGCATCGCGCAACCCATTCTGAGGCAGCACTCGCAGGGATTCGCGCGAGGATGATGACGTCTTGCCGCGCGTACGCGCGAGTGCGCCTTCCTGCACGCGGGGGATGCAGAGAGAGGCGAGTCCATCCACGCACGGATCAAGCAATGCGCCGCCCTGACGGAGGAACAGGCGCACTTGCGCGCGGAACTGATCTGGCGAAAGGTTGGTTGGATCCTCGCTCCACGCGATGCCGCACTTGGTGAGAAACGCGACGAGGTCGCGCTTTCGGATGCCTCGAAGGGGACGGATCACCACTCGTTGCTTGGGAACGCGGGCGGGAATAGGTGCGCGAGAAGCAAGCGTGGAGAGTGCGTCGTTGCCGCGCTTGCGCATCAGTTGGAAGAGAAAACTCTCGAAGAGATCGTCGGCGTGGTGCCCGGTTGCAACTTGATCGATCGCGAGTCGGTCCATCGCGCTTGCGACCGCCTTCCAGCGCGCCACCCGCGCGGCTGCTTCAAGATTTCCGATCCGCGCAACCTCCACGCGCGTCACGAGGACTCGATTGACCCCAAGTGAATGTGCGAGTGCTTCAACCTCGCGAGTCTCTTGGGAACTCTCGCGGCGAATGCCGTGATCCACGCAAATGACGGCGAGTTGGTCGAGCGCGCGCTTGCGTTTCCAAAGCGCGGCGATGAGGAGGAGGAGTGCGCATGAGTCCGCTCCTCCACTCACCGCGAGCAAGAGTGGGGACGGGAGCGCGCAATGGCACTGTTCCTCAAGCGCGTGTCCGACGCGGAGGGTGAGTGGACTTCGTCCTGCCAACACAAGGGGATGCGCACGATGCATGGAGCGACCGAAAGGCAATCGGAGTGAGCGGGGTCAACGCGCCGTTACTGCGCTGGGCGGTTCAATCCGCAATTCAGCGCTGACGCGCCCTTCCTGCGGTAGGGCGTAGCGAAAGTGAACCACGCCGAGTCCATCGAGGAGGGAGGCGAGCGCCTCGATGCCGACATTCCCGTCCGGATCGTCGTCGCTTGCGAGCGGTTTCCATGTCCGCAGGATCGAACACGCTTGCGGGCCATCGATGAACCCGGTTCCGGCGGTCAACTCGACACTCGTTTGCGGGCAGCCAGCGCTCTCCAACTCCCCGCAGACGCTCTCGAGCCATGGCGCGTCACTCGCGTAGACCTGCCA
>SXGR01665931.1_pt1 | contig 28709 bp, 18 predicted proteins | sample 3174711 | NCBI WGS metagenome assembly SXGR01 (sample SAMN11356860, study PRJNA531348) | freshwater metagenome | isolation source: freshwater sample F1-60 | place: China: Fuxian Lake, Yuxi | collected 2017-12-25
CACCGACGGCGCCGTCATCGGCACCCGCAGCTTCGTCGAATCCATCGCCCTCCATCACCAGAATTGGCTCCAACGAAAACGCCAACCCTCCCCTCATCCAGTATCCAACTTAGAAAAGTCCATGCTCTTCAGCCTCCGCCCTCTACGGGGTACGGCTACAAGGGGCTGAAGACGGTATCCCTCGATTCAATCACCCGCTTTCGACCTTCATCTGAATCGGTGAATAGGTGGCCTCCAAAGGCAGGTCGTGATCGCAAAACAAAACCCTGCCGTCGGGAGGGTAGGGCTCTGGTCCAAAAAAGAATTCATTGGTTAGAATTACTCTATCCTCGTCCCGGAGGCCTACATTTGGACCAGCGGTCTTCTACCTAAAACCCAAAAACGTAGATTTTAGAGCCTGTCCCTCTATCATTCCGATCCTTTATAAACCTGTCTCTTTTAAGAAAGGCACTATCCTCCTTCAGGAGGCCTACCTTTAGACCAGCGGTGTTCGATCTTTAACCTAAAACCAAAAAAATACCGAATATTTCGGAGCCTGTCCCTGTTAAGGAGCCTGTCCCTGTTAAGGAAGGCTTGGGGCTATCATGGTTCCTTCGGGGGGATTTGCTGTCATTGACGGTTGGAGTCGTTTTTTCGCATCCGGCAGGCATCCGAGCAAAATTTGACTTCACTCCAGACCTTTTCCCACTTTTTGCGCCATACAAAGGGTCGGCCGCAAACGACACATGGCTTGGAGGGCAGGTCGGCTTTCTTGCGCATCTTAGGCATCCCAACACTTCGACTGAAATTGGCGTAAAGTCGACCGGCTAAGCTTGCCGCTCGCCCACCGCTTCAACCCTGAATTGCCTCGGTCCCGTCTTGGAATCCCAGAAGGTTCAACCCGCAAGTCCTTTGGCTGATTATTGTCTTTGAGGGTAGCAGGCCAGCAGTGACTCAAAAAACTCGATGCCGATCATCATTGATGAGGTCAACCAATAGCCGATCTCAGCGCGGTCGAATGACCAATTCCTCGATGACCGCGCGGGATGGCAACTGCACGGCCAGCAAGACGCAGGCGGCAATGTCTTCGGGTTGCATCATGCGGGCACGGGCGGCCTCATCGGGAACGATCGGTCGACGATTCAAGAGCGGGGTGTTGATGTCGCCGGGGAAAATGCCTATGGCCCGAACCCCACGGGTGCGCTCTTCGGCATTGATGGCCTGGGTTAGCCCAGCTAAGCCAAACTTCGACATCACGTAGGCAGGTCCCGCCTTGGGTGAGGCCTGCTTGCCCGCATCGGAGATGATGTTGACGATGGTACCGGAACCCCGGTTGCGCATTCCAGGCAGGAAGGCCTGCACGCAGTAGTAGGCTCCGTTGAGGTTGGTATCCATCATGGCTCGATAGTCGGCATCGGACAGCACTTCAAGAGCTCTTTGAGGAGCGTTTGTGCCTGCTGCGTTGACAAGAACCTCCACCGATCCCAACTCACTCTCGATGCGACGACCGACCTTGCGGACGGACTCCTGTTGGCTAATGTCGCATTCGATTGCAGTGATGCAACTCGCCATGGAGCCGGCCAGAGAACGGGTTTCTTCCAGAGCCGAACGCCGCCGACCGAGAGCAACGATCGACCACCCGGCGTTCACCAAAGCTAGGACTGTCGCCTGCCCCACGCCGGAGCCACCGCCCGTGACCACTGCCAATTGCTTCATATTTTGAAATATTAAGGAGGAAGGCCGAAAATGGGAACTGCAGGAATCAGGCCCGGGCCCGGTGCCGAGCCTCAAGGTCTTGCAGTGCTTGCCGAACGTGACCGACGTCCATTGAGTGAACCTCCAAGCCGCGTCCGATGTCACTCAATAGGGTGATGGTCAACTCTCCGCCAAGGTGTTCGCGAAATTCCTCCAAACCCTCCAATACCCCCAACTCGCCCGAAGCGGCCACAGATTTGAGTTCGGGATCAAACAATGTGAATCCCAACCGTTCCAAGAGGCTCAGGATGCGTTCGGCGGCCGGACGGGCGAGCAAACCTTGCCGGACCGAATACAACACATCCAGGGCGATGCCGATGACCACCGCCTCACCATGCCGCAAACGGTATCCACTCATTTGTTCGAGCTTGTGGGCGGCCCAATGTCCAAAATCCAGAGGTCGTGCACTACCCATCTCGAAGGGATCACCGCCGTTGGCTATGTGATTGAGATGCAATTCCGCACTGCGTCGAATGAGGTGCTTCATCGCCTCTGGCTCGAAGGCAGCCAAGGCCAAGGCATCTTGCTCGAGCCGCACGAAGAACTCGGAATCTCGGATGCAAGCCACTTTGACCGCTTCGATGTAGCCGGCGCGCTTGTCCCGATCGGAGAGGCTGGCCAACAAGTCAAAGTCGTTAATGACCGCGAAAGGCGGCGCAAATGTCCCAATGAAGTTCTTCTTTCCGAAGGCGTTGACACCGTTCTTCACTCCCACGCCGGAATCATCTTGAGCCAGCGTGGTCGTAGGAATGCGAATGAGACGAACACCCCGGTGGGCCGTCGCCGCCGCCAGACCCACCATGTCCAGCAAGGCCCCGCCACCCACCACCGCGACGTAATTGTGCCGATCGATGTGATGTCGGTGAATGAGTTCCAAGATCTCCACCACACGGGACCAGTCGTTCTTCACGACTTCCCCGCCGGTGACCCGAATCGGGGGGCAAACGAGTTGAAGCCGCTGCGGATGGGCTTCAAAATAGGCCTCTATCTCTAGGGCCAATTCTGGACGGGCAGCAGCCAGAGCTTCCTCCAGCACCAGCAACACCTTCACCCGGGCAGTGGCTGGCTGGGGGTGAGCGCCCACCAGCACCGACGCCAGCACGGGGTTGTCCCGGGCAAAAACGCGGTCGGTGAAATGGAGCTGATGCCGGTAATTAACCGAGATGACACGTTCGACAACGGACATTAGGTGCGCAGAGCGTGCGGTTCCGACGTCGCAGCGCGAGAATTATTTACATTCAGTGATACCAACTTGCTCGGATCCACTGGGTTGCCCATTGCCTTTAGCGAACTCTGCGCCTACATCGGCGCATGCGCTTCACCCGTTGTTTCCGCGCCTGGTTGATGAGTGTTGGGCTCCTATGCGCTCAACTCTGGGCTGCGGCCCCCACCCAACCCGTCCCGTTATGGCCAGGGTCAGCACCTGGCGATGGCGCCCCGAAGGAAACCGAACGCGACCTCACCAAGCCGGGCGAAGGTCTGGTGGCAGGACGCGGAGTCATCCGCCTGGGAAACGTCTGGAGCCCGACCCTGACCGTCTACAAACCTTCCCCCAAACAGGATACCGGAGCCTCGGTGCTGGTTTGTCCGGGAGGTGGCTACAACATCCTCGCGCTGGATCTCGAGGGCACTGAAGTGTGTCAGTGGCTCAATTCGATTGGCATGACCGGTGTCTTGCTCAAATACCGGGTGCCTCGCCGCGAAGGGCGTGAAAAGCACGCAGCAGCCCTTCAGGACGCCCAGCGTGCCTTGGGTTTGATGCGGCAAAACGCCAACAGTTGGGGCCTGGATCCACGGCGAATGGGGGTCCTAGGATTCTCAGCCGGTGGACACCTGGCGGCGGCCTTGAGCAACAACCATGGCACTCGCAGCTATCCCCCAGTGGATACGGCCGACCAAAAATCCTGTCGCCCGGACTTCACAATCCTAGTCTATCCGGCGTATCTCACCCAACCCGACAAGGCCGACGCCGTGGCTCCCGAATTACCGATTTCCACCAACACACCACCGACCTGGACCGTGATCACCCAAGACGACCCGGTGCGGGTGGAAAACGCCCTGGGCTACCTTGCGGCCCTCCAACGCAACAAGGTACCGGTCGAATTCCACCTCTTTCCCAAGGGCGGCCACGGCTACGGCCTACGCCGGACCGAGGTCCCCGTGACCCGTTGGACCGACCAGGCCACCGAGTGGCTGCAGCAGACCGTCCTTCGAAAACGGTGACGGACTGGGGCGGAAAAACCCGAGTGAGCCCCCTTTCAGCATCTCGAGGATGCAAAGAAACCGCAGGCGACAACTCGCCGGCCCTGCCCTACCTTCCGCGCCCGATCCATGTCGGATTCCTCCGCTTCCATCTCTGTTCGAGTGCTAACCCGTCTAGCGCAGGTGATTTACCGGCGCCATAACTGGTTCGTCGCGCCGCAACTCCTCCTCGCAGCCGTTTGCGTCTGGTACACCGTCGCTCGACTGGAATTCAGCGTGGACCGGAACGACCTCGTCGGTTCGGACCAGGGATACCATCGGAACTTCCTGGAAATGAAACGCGAGTTTCCGAGTCAGGACGATCTGGTCGCCATCGTAGAAAGCGATCACCCGGAGAAGAACCGTCAGTTTGTGGAACGACTGGGAGCCCGCCTCGATCGGGAATCCACCCAAGCTTCGCCCACCAACCTGTTCACCGATGTGTTTTACAAGGGCGACCTGCCACTGATGGGGCGGAAGGCGTTGCTCTTTGTACCGGAAGGCGACTTGAAAGAAATGCTGAAGGCCCTCCGCAGCTTCAGACCCTTCATCGAACAATTCTCGAGGGCGACCAACCTGACGGAGGTCTTCCATCAGGTCAGCGTGCAAATCCGCTCCGCAGACCGATCCACCAATGCGTCCAATGAATCCCTAATCGGAGCGCTTCCGGCCCTAGAACGCATCGTACAACGGTGCCGTGAAAGCATGGGGCGCCCGGGAGTCCCGCCCTCGCCCGGAGTAGACGCCCTCTTTGGGGCCGGGCCTGAGGCGGAACGAGCCAAGTACGTCACCTTCGACCGGGGGCGTTTATATTTGGTCAATGCCAAGGCGCGCCTAGCCACGCTCGAGGAAATCCCCACGACCTCCCAAAACTTCTGGGAACGCTGGCTGGGGCGGACCCATACCAAGACACCCCAGGAACTGGAGGCCGATCTGAAGTGGCGGCAGGGAGAGTTGAACGAGGAGGCTGTCCACCGCTTCCGCGCATTGATCACCGAGACAGCCCAGGAGGTGTCCGGAGTTAATGTAGGGCTGACCGGAGAGCCCGTGCTCGAGGTCGATGAAATGCAGCAATCCACCAAGGATTCTACCTGGGCCACTCTCCTCTCATTGATCCTGTGCGGACTGTTATTCTTAATTGGCTACAATCATCGGGGACGCCCTCAAAAGACCGTCGTTTCGTTGCTCGTTGGGCTGTGCTACACGATGGGGTACACCACCTTGGCGGTGGGCCATCTCAACATCCTGACCATCACCTTCGCGCCCATGCTCATCGGCTTGGCCATCGATTTTGGTGTCCACCTCATCAGCCGCTTTGAGGAAGAACTCAAGCAAGGCGAAACGGCCTTCACCGCCATCAGCCGAGCGGTGGTCAACACGGGACAAGGGATTTTCACCGGCTGCTTCACTACGGCAGGAGCCTTCTTCGCCATGTGCCTGACGGATTTCCGCGGCATCCAAGAGATGGGTATCATCACCGGCGGTGGCATGCTGATCTGCCTAGTCCCGATGATGACCTTGTTGCCCGCGCTGTTGCTGCGGGAAAAAGACCTGAGGCACAATGACTCCGATCCTCGGCCCGCTGCGCTGAATTCTAACATGCTAACGGCACCCGACTGGCGGGAACGAAGCGAACGCTTCTGGCTCGAACGCCCCTGGTGGGTCCTCGGTGCCGGAGTGGGCATTAGCGCTATTTGCGCCGTGTATGCCTTGCGGGTGTCCTTCGACTACAACTTGCTCAACATGCAGAGCGACGGGCTTTCTTCGGTGATTTTCGAAAAGAAATTGGTGGAGGCGGCCCGGGTGCGCAAGAACGGGGCCTCCGAGGAGCGGGCACAGGGCGTGTTGTTTGGAGTCGTGATGGTTCCTACCGTGGCCGAGGTGCCTGCGATCGAGGCCAAACTGAAGGCTCTACCGACCGTCGCCGGGGTGGACTCGATGGGCCATTACCTGAACCAGGACGCCACCGAGCAATTGAAGCTCATCCGTGAAATCCGGGCCGAAACCCGGACGATCCACTTCCCCGAAGTGGCCGACGGCCCGATGGACCTCAATAGCTTCAGTCAACGCCTGTGGGGACTCCAAGGCCTTCTGGCCCTGGCGGCCGATGAGGTGCGCAAGTCCGCTCCGGAAGAAAAGGAACTCCTCAAGAGTCTCGTGTCACTGCGTGTGACTATTTCTGAACTGCGCTCAGCCATGTTCCGGGGCGACCGGGAGGCCAATGCCCGCCAATTAGGGCATTTCCAGTACGCGCTCTTCCGGGATATCCGAGACACCTTTGACACCTTGCAGCAGCAGGATGATTCCAGTGGCCTCAAGGAGTCCGACTTGCCGCTAGTTCTTCGCAACCGATTCATTGGAATCACCGGCAAACAACTGCTCCTAGTCTATCCCAAGGAGGATGTCTGGGAGCGACGGTCTCAGAAAACCTTTGTCCGGGAAATCAGCGCGGTGGTTCCGACCGCCACCGGAACCCCCGTCCAACTCTACTACTACACCGAGTTGCTCAAGGTTTCCTACATGGAGGCGGCTGGATGGGCACTGGGCGCCATTGTCCTATTGGTTTTCATCCACTTCCGTTCACCCACTCGGGTGGTGCTGTCGCTGCTACCGGTCGCCATCGGGGCACTCTGGATGGTGGGCTTCATGGGAATGACGGGGATCCCGTTCAATCCCGCCAATATCATGACCCTCCCGCTGGTCATCGGAATTGGCGTCACCAACGGTATCCATATTCTGAACCGATTCGCCGAAGAGCGGAGCCCCGCCATTCTTGGCAAGAGCACCGGCAAGGCAGTGCTCATCTCAGGCCTGACCACCATCGCCGGATTCGGCAGCCTGATTATCGCCGACCACCGGGGTATTCGAAGTCTGGGCTGGGTAATGGCCGTGGGAACTGCGACGTGCATGATCGCCGCAATGACCCTGTTACCTGCGTTGTTGACGCTCCAGGAACGATTCACCCGCCCAAAGAATTGGGGAGCTCCTTCGAACTAACTCACTGAGTCGGTCCCAAGGACTCCCCTATGCGTTCTTCGAGGTAAAATTTCTAGTGCCGCTCCAACCGGCTTTTAGGCTTCTGCCATCGCCTCGCGAGCGAGAAACCGGTCGCGAAGCTTACGCAAGGCAACAGCTTCCAACTGACGGATCCGCTCACGGGTGAGGCCAAAATCGACCCCGATCTGCTCAAGGGTGCGGGGATCCCCACCTTCCAGCGCAAACCGTTGGTTGAGGATGATCTGCTCTCGCGCATTGAGTGAACCCACCAATTCGCGCATTAACTCAGCATTGCTGGATTCGCTCACACCGGCCCAGGGCATCACCGCAGATTCGTCGGCGATCACATCGGCGATGCGGTTCGATTCGGGATCATTGCCGATCGGAGCATCCAACGAGGTCGCTCCCACCGCAGCGGCCTCTCGCCAGCGACGAATGTCATCCACATCCGATTCCAACTCCCCGGCCAATTCGACATCCGTTGCAGGACGACCCAACTCGGATTCAAGACGAACCTCCGCCTTCCTCATCCGCGCCAGTTCTTGGACGATGTGAATGGGCAACCGGATAGACTTAGATTGATTGGAGAGTGCTCGCTTAATGGACTGCTTGATCCACCAGGCAGCGTAGGTCGAGAGCTTGGCTCCGCGGTCTGGATCAAACCGTTCCACAGCGCGCATCAGTCCTATATTTCCCTCGTTGACGAGGTCCAAGAGAGGCAGGCCGTAATCTTCGTATTCACGAGCGATCTTGATCACCAATCGCAAGTTAGCGCGGATCATGTGCTCCCGGGCGACATCGTCTCCCTTCTGGATGCGGCGAGCCAACTCGACCTCCTCCTTGGCGGTGAGCAGCGGAGTCTCGACAGCATCGCGGAGATAGAGCCTCAGAGAGGAATGCTCATCCCAAACTCCGCGACTGACGGACTCGGGAAGGCGTGTTTCGCGCAGAGTGGCAACACGATGCAACTCGGATTCGACTTGGACCGGTATGACCCGGGTGGCCGACAGGGTTTCGATGGGAATCAGCGCCTCGTTTAGCGGCAGCGGTCCACGCGGGACGCTGATCCGGGTCCGCTCGGCAGCGGGGTTTGGTGGCTGAACAATGGGACGCGAGCGTTTAGAAACGACCGACTGGCGTGAACGGCGCGGCCTCGATTTCGCTGAAGAAGAGGTCCGAGCCCGCAGCCCTTTGGCTTTACCAGAACTCGAATGGGAATCGGTTCCGGTCCGCTTGGTCTTGAAAATTGTTTTCATCTCTCTGGAAGCGTTGGAGTCGCCCGAGGCGATTTTGTTCACTGGTTTCATCGGACTCATTCCGGGAGGCAGAGGTTTCGGGAGAAACTCGCCTCCAGAGACCGATTGAACTGACTCAAGCATTCGCAGGGCCAATCTGATTTTGGCAGCTTCATGCCCTTCGATGCCTCAATCGCTTATTTAGACCCCTTTATTCGGAGACAGATTGGGTCATTTTGGCGCTATTTGTGCCAGATTGGGTCTTCACTTTGACGCGTGTTCCACACAAAGACCGAAATCGTCCCCAATACAAGGGACAGGCTCCCTCCTGCCCCTGCCCCTGCCCCCAACAACTCCGATCAGGGACAGGCCCTCAATACAAGGGACAGGCTCTGATAAGTGATAAAAGTGATAAAGTGATAAGGGACAGGCATTGAGCCCCAGCGCCCGCTCCGATAAGGGACAGGCTCTAAAAACTCCCTGATAAGGGACAGGCTCTAAAAATCACCCTCTCTCTGATAAGGGGCAGGCTCTCCCTCCAGCACAAGGGACAGGCTCTGAAAACTCCTGAAAATCCTGAAAGGCTGGCTTGCGCCTTGGGGACATGGTGAACTTGAGGCTACGCCTATGAAACAGAACGCCCCATCTCGTGTTTTGACCTGTTCGCTGGTCTCCCTCCTGGCTTCAACGCTACCCATCCTCGCGGGTTCGTGGGTCACCTATGAACCCAAAGCCGGCACGGCCAACGGGAAGACGATCGTCATGCTGAGTGGCGATGAAGAATACCGTTCCGAGGAAAGTTTGCCGCAAATGGGCAAAATTCTCAGCCAAAAGCATGGTTTCAAGTGCACCGTGCTTTTCAGCCAGGACGCTGACGGAATCATCAATCCCAACAACCAGACCAATATTCCGGGCATGCATCTGCTGGCCTCGGCGGATCTGGTGGTCAATCAGTTTCGCTTCCGCGAACTGCCCGATGCTGACATGGAGCACTTCGTCCGGTACCTCGATAGCGGCAAGCCTATGATGGTGCTCCGGACGGCAACTCATGCCTTCAATTATGAACGCAACAAGCAGAGCCCTTACGCCAGTTATTCGTGGACGGCCAAGGGTGGCGGCTTCGGAGGCAAAACCGTGGGCGAAACGTGGACTTATCACCATGGCCATCATGGAAAAGAAGCCACGCGCGGCGTGATCGACGGCCGGCATGCCAAACATCCGATCTTGAACGGGGTTTTTGATGTGTTTGGCCCCAGCGACGTGTACGGGGTGAACCCGGACTTTCCCAAGGACGCCACTATCTTGATGCACGGTCAGGTTCTCACCGGTATGCAACCCAGCGATCCGCCGAACTTGAGCAAACCGGCTATGCCTTTGATCTGGTTGCGCGACTACAAGGGAACTTCAGGACACACCTCCCAGACACTCTGCTCCACGATCGGAGCCGCCTCCGATCTGCGCAGCGAGGATCTCCGCCGACTCTTCGTCAATGCGACCTATTCCCTCACGGGGTTGGAAGTTCCGAAAAAGGCCGACGTCAGTTCTGTGGGTGTCTTCGAACCCTCGATGTTCGGCTTCAACACCTTCAAGAAGGGCGTGAAGGTCGAATCCCACGAACTGAAGTAATCCCTTTGGGGCACGGGCACCGACGGGGACCCACTCAATTGTTATCCGAAGCAACGAACCGGGAGCGCGAAACCCCAAAAGAGTTCAGGGAAGCGCGGGCCAAGTCGCCCTCCGAAATATCACCAACCGACCCAAGCTCAGTCCCGGTCACGGATTCAGGCGGATCCGCCACAGTTCGGCGGATTCGCCCGCAGCCAACTCAAAGACCCGCTCAACCGAGCCATCGGTCTGAAGGGCACCCGGGGGCACCGAATAGATTCCGCTGAGCACGGTGGCACTCACAGTGACGTTGGAGTTGCCCGAGAGCGTGATGCGCTCCAAAACATATCCCCGATCTCGCGGACCCCGGGTTCGAAGACGAACTTGGTTCCCAGAGAGCCTCTCCACCAACACGGTGGGTTTTACCGGACCGATCATCTTCAACGATTCAGCGCGCCAATTTGAAGGCAGATAAGCCGGTTCCGTGGAAACAATTCGGGCCAGGCATCGGTCGGCCAAGGCCGCTTCGGTGGGCCATGGTGGTGCCGACTGGTAGTCCAATTGATCGACGACAAAGTAGGGCACAAATCCGGCATCTGGCCGGGGCGGTAACTGAGGATTATCAGGCCGAACCAAACTCAATCGCTCCCCTCCGGAGGCCAATTGGCCAGTGTAAGGTCCCAACACGATCTGGGCATCGGACGCACCTAATAGGCTGCGTACCGCGGCCACATTGTTGGTGTTGGCCACGATCCATTTCGCGCCCGGTGCCATTGCCTGAGGTTCGGTGAATGCAAAACTAATACCCCCCTCGATGCGCCACCCATTGATGGGATAGGCCGGATCATACAAGGGGACCGTCTCGCCAGACACATTCTCTATCTCCACGAACTCAATCTCCCCCGCAGGCGCGGCATACCGGAGTCGGCGAAACACAACTGGCCCCAGGGCATGCGGAGAATTGGTAGCCCCCAGTCCCTGACGGAAAATATTCAACAACAGCGGGTCCATGGAGTTGTCTATCCCGGTTCCCAGCGTCATGCGCTGCATCAACCGGAAGGGCCCTTCTCCATCCGGGTGCCGTCCAAAGCTCACGCCATTGGGACTCGCCGGAAACTCCTGAACATCTTCCCAGCGACGAGGAAAGCCCACCGCATCGGCCGACAGAAGCGTCACCATGCCACCCCGCGCGGCACCAAAAGTGAAGGCCGTGCGACCCGCAGCGGGTTGGATCGGGTTGAGCTGATATTCGTAAATCATCCGGAAGCCCCGGGGCGGAACCACAGTCCCCGGCGGAATACGAAAGCGGAATGGGTCGGTCAGCTCGTTGGAAAGGAACCACCCTCCGACATCTATCGGCTGATCCGTTCGGTTAAATAATTCGACCGCGTCCTCGAGGGGGGGATCGGTGTGGGCCAGCAATTCATTGATCACCACCCGATTCGGGATGCCGGACCCGGCTGTTCCCGGAGAACCGAAGTATTCGGCGCTGGCCCGCCAATTCGCAGCGGGCACTGGATCTGCCGTGGGATCCACCAATTCAATGGAGCCACCCTGACCGGCGGGCCGTGTGGGCCAGTCGCCGTCGATCCCGTATTTGAGTTGAGCCAAGATCGACCCACTGGGGTTGTTCAGAATGAGGGTCTCGCCGCCATTATTTAGAGCTCCGGAATAGGAGCCGGCCACCAATCCCGTTACCGGCCCGTACCGCGCCGCGAACACGGTGGGGTTGCGACAAATCACGGCCCGAGCCTTGGGTTGCAGAATAAATGAAGCGGGAAACGTGAAGGCAATGCCCGCTGAAAAACTGGCCCCCGAAAGGTCGGCCGCTTGGGACCCCGGATTGAAGAGTTCCAGAAATTCTGCCTCGGCATAAGCGGAGTCGCCGGGGGGATCGTACATCACCTCACTGAGGACCACCGACTGCGCAGAGAGCGTCTTGACCCATCCCAATAGAGCGGCAAAAATCGCTATCGTCCAATTCCTGTGCACCTCACGAAGGTAACGGTTGCCCAGAAACAGGAAAGACTGGTGGAGATGCTTTCCCCAAACGGGGCTTTTTCTTGGAGGGCGGCCAGGGTTCAATTCTCCTATATGCAACTGACCGACGGACTGCACCTGGCCTATTGCACCAATATCCATCGGGGGGAAAATTGGACGGAAACCTTCGCGGGTCTGGAGCTTCATACACGAGCGGTTCAAGCCCGGGTCTCCTCAGGCCGACCCTACGCCATCGGGCTTCGACTGAGCGACCGCGCTTCCCGGGAGCTCATCGAACCGGGCACCTTCCGGGCCTTTCAAGAATGGCTGAAACGCAACAATGCCTATGTGTTCACTATTAACGGGTTCCCTTATGGCCAGTTCCACGGGCAACGGGTGAAGGAACAGGTCTATGCCCCGGACTGGTCGCAGCCCGAACGGTTGGAGTACACTCGAAGGCTCTTCCGAATCTTGGCCGACCTCCTGCCGCCGGGAGTGTCCGGCAGCGTCAGTACCGTGCCGGTGTCGTACAAAGCCTTCCAGCGCTCACCCGATGATGAGCAACGCGCCCTACTGCAGCTCTGGGAATGCGTCGATTTCCTCGATGAGCTCTCCCGGCAATCCGGCCATGATCTGCATCTGGGACTAGAACCCGAGCCGCTGTGCACCCTCGAGACCACCAGCGAGTGCGTGAGTTATTTCGATCGACTGCGCGCCTTACGCCCCGGAGATCGGCGCATCGACCGTCATCTGGGCGTCAACTACGACTGCTGCCACTTGGCCATCGAGTACGAAACGCCGACCGAGGCCTTGGCACGGTTGCAGTCCGCGGGCATCCGGTTGAGCAAGATCCACCTGAGCAACGCCCTGAGTGTCCGTCCCACGACTGAGATCCGCCAATCGCTTCAGGCCTTCGCCGAAGACATTTATTTCCATCAGGTCATCGAACGACGCACCGACGGCACCCTCATTCGGCATGCCGATCTCCACGACGCATTGGCTACCCCAGCACCCGCTCCGGGAATCCCCCTGCCCGAATGGCGGATCCATTTCCACATCCCGCTGCACTCGGCTCCCCAGGGGGGATTCGACACGACCGCCGACCACTTGATTGGAGTCTTGGATGCGGTCAAGGCACAGCCCGAGCTCTGTCAGCATTTTGAAATGGAGACCTACACCTGGGAGGTTATGCCTGCTGCCATGAAGCAGCGCGATGTCGTGGACCAATTGGTCAACGAGTACGCTTGGACCCTCGCCCGCTTCGCCGAGCGCGGATTCCAGCCGGTGGGTTAATCGCAGACTCGTCGAGCCCTAGAATGGCGACTGAACCAAAAAACCGACGGCCGGGCGCAGCCGAAGACTCGAGCTTCACGGCCCCACCATGCAGCGCAGAATGTCGGCCTGATTAAATTCTGATCGTTCGAAATGGCCAGCCACACACCCGGCCCGCATCACCAGCAACCGACGACTCAAGGCCATCACTTCGGGCAGTTCGCTGGAAATTAACAAAATGGCCATCCCGTCGCAGGCCAACTGGTCGAGCAATCGGTGGATCTCGGCCTTGGCCCCGACATCGACTCCCCGGGTTGGCTCATCGACCACCAGCACCCGACACTCGCGGGCCAGCCATTTGGCCAAGGCGATCTTTTGTTGGTTCCCGCCACTCAATCCCGCAATAGGAACCTCAATGGAAGGTGCTTTGACCCGCAACCGGCGGAACAACCCCTCGATTTGGTCCCGCTCGCGGCGGCGATCCATCCAGCCCCAGTGGGACCAACGTTGGAGGACTGCCAGCGACCCGTTCTCACGGCAGTTGAGCCCCAGCACCAAACCCTGTCGCTTGCGATCCTCTGGCAGCAGACCAACCCCGGCCTCCATGGCCGATGCCACGTCCCCTCGGGGGATCACTCGTCCATCCACTGAAACCGTTCCGGTTCGCCTCGGATCCAACCCAAAAATAGCCTGGGCCACTTCGCTGCGACCGGCTCCCACCAACCCGGCAATCCCAAGAATCTCTCCACGCCGCAAACTTAAACTCACATTTTGGAAGCGGTGAGGCGACGAGAGTTGCTCCACCTCCAGCACCGAATCCCCCAACGCTCGGCGAAGATGGGCCGGCTCCGGATGGTCGACCGATCGCCCCACCATTTGTCGAACCAAGCGATCTTGGTCAGAATGGGCCGCAGCCTCGGTCGCAACATGGTGGCCATCTCGAAGCACCGTGATCGTGTCGCACAGACGGAAAATCTCCTCCATGCGATGGGAGACATAAACCACGGTGAACCCCCGACGCTTGAGGTCGGCCAGCAGAGCGAAGAGTCGCTCGCTCTCCACCGCTGAGAGCGAACTAGTCGGTTCGTCAAAAACCAAGATCCGGGCCCCGGTGCCGACGGCGGCGGCAATTTGGAGGAGTTGCTCCTGGCCGGTGGTCAATTCGCCGACGAGCCGATCGACCTCTTCATCGAAGCCCACTTCCGAAAGCAGACGACGAGCCGTGTCGCGCATGGCCTCCCGATCGACCCAACCCCGTCGGTGCGGCCAACTCCCCAGACACAAGTTCTCGGCGATAGAAAGCTCAGGGCAGAATGCCAGTTCCTGGTGGACCATGGCGATGCCCAGTGCCCGCGCCTGGCCCGGATTCCGGGGAGAGATGGGAACGCCCCTCAGTCGAATCTCGCCCCCATCAGCCCCATCGATACCGGCCAGAATTTTTCCCAAGGTGCTCTTGCCTGCACCATTCTCACCCATCAGAGCATGGCAACTGCCCTCCGCCACGGAGAAGGACACCTCCGAGAGTGCCTGAACCCCCGGATAAGCCTTGGAGATCGCGTGGAACGACAGGAACGCCATGGTGGAGTCCAAAGGCGAAACTATCTCAGAGGATCACTCGTGGTCAGGGCCGACTTCAGATCGCCGGTCAACTCACATCGACTGACCATGTGGCGAGTGCGATAGACGATCTTGCCGCCGGCGTCGCGCTGAACCCAGTGGCCATAGCGGGCTCCTAGCTCCAGGCCTCGCTTGAGCTGTTTATCGCCCTTGGCCGGAGTCAAGCTGTACTCAACCAAGCGTCCGATCTGGCGCAGTTGCTGAACCAGATGCAACGACTCGGCACGGAGGGTTTCGTCTTCGACGATCACGACGCAATCCAACCCGGTATTGAAGGAGGGTAGCTTACCTCGGGCCTTGAGCAGTTCGAGCAAGACCACATCACCCATACCGAAACCCAACGCGGGCAAGTCGACCTTGCCGTGGCTTAGTAGCTTGACCAACTGATCGTACCGGCCACCGCCAGCGATGGCCCGGAATTCCCCCTTCCGGTCAAACGCCTCGAAAACCACCCCAGTGTAATAAGCCAGACCACGGATTACATTGTAGTCTACAGCGACATAATCGCGGAGCCCCCGGGCGGAGAGATTGTCGAGCACCGCCTGCAATTCGGGAGTCGGCACTCCGGCCTTAATAAAACTCCGAACATCCGCCACATCGATGCTCAAGGCTCGAAGCTTCTCGGCGGTGACCTCCGGTTTCTCACGCTCAATCTTGTCGATGACCTGATAAAACTCGTAGGCCCGGGCCGGATCGCCCTGACGCGATTCGTAAAAACGCTGCCACGCCTGCCGGCTGCTCAATCGAACGACCACATCTTGGGAGTCCAACCCGAGGCGGCGCAGGACATCGATGAGCAGGGCGATGATCTCGGCGTCCGCAGCAACATCGGCCTCGCCGAAGATGTCGCAGTTCAACTGGAAGTGTTCCCGAAGACGGCCGCGCTGCTGCTTCTCGTAGCGGAAGAGTTGCGGCATCGAGAACCATTTGATTGGTTTTTTATAGGCCCTTTCCGCCGCGGCAATCATCCGAGCCACCGTCGGTGTCATTTCCGGACGCATCGACACGGCCCGGTCGCCCTTGTCCACGAAGTTGAACAACTGGCCCACGATCTCGGCCCCGGATTTAGCCGTGTAGAGTTCGAGGGGCTCCAGCGGAGGCCCATCATATTCTCGAAATCCGTAGCAGCGGGCGGTATGCCGCCAGGCGTCGAAGAGGTGATTGCGAGCATCGCAGGACCAAGCGTCCTTCAGAGGCAGCGGCTCGGGATAAAATTCGCGGAAACCGGGGAGGCATTCCATGTCGGGCGAATGAAACCGCAGCACCTCCTCCGCGGCAAGGCGCCGATTGATAACGACCCCGGGCTAGGGCTTGACCACTCCACCCTGTTCAGGCCACTTTACCCATCGTCATGAGCGAAATGTACCCAGTAGTACCAGTATTGGTAGGTGGCCGACCGGCCGCCGATGGGACTTGTCGTAACGCTTGACGCAGCTTTCACAAGAACCCACGGCCGGAGACGGTCGTGGGTTTTTCGTTCCAAACAGGGAAACTCACGACTACCGGCCAAGAATAAGGAAATTTATCATATGAGCACGGCCACCCCGACGCAGAGCAATCAAACCACTAGCAACAAAGACATCGGACCCCTGATGTTTGGGCGCGACATCTTTGTCGAAGCACTGGAGCGCGAGGGCTGCGAGGTCATCTTCGCCTACCCCGGCGGCGCGAGCATGGAGATCCACCAGTCGCTCACGAAGTCGAAGATCCGCACCATCCTGCCCCGTCACGAACAAGGCGGAAGCTTCGCTGCCGAAGGCTACGCCCGAGCCACCGGCAGGGCCGGCGTGTGCATGGCAACCAGCGGTCCCGGCGCGACCAACTTGGTAACGGCCATCGCCGACGCCTACGTCGATTCGTGCCCCCTGATCGCCATCACCGGCCAGGTAGCCCAGTCGATGATCGGCCGCGGTGCCTTCCAGGAAACGGACATGATTGGCGTAACGCTGCCGATCGTGAAGCACTCCTATCTGATCACGGATATTAATGCTATCCCGCGAATCGTGAAGGAAGCCTTCTACATTGCTCAGAGCGGCCGCCCCGGACCCGTGGTCCTCGACTTCCCTAAGAATGTGCAGCAGCAGAAGGCCCGCCCCGTGTGGCCCACTATGGACGAGGTTAAGGCCGGCCTGCGCGGATACACCGACCGAGTGGCCGCCGACGAGTTGGCGCTGAATGAAATTATCGGACTCATCGAGAAGTCCGAACGACCGGTGATTTATAGCGGTGGTGGTATTATCACGGCCGGAGCCTCTCTCGAGTTGCTGCAATTCGCTGAATCCGCCCAAATCCCGCTGACGACCACGCTGATGGGTATCGGTGGTTTCCCCGAGGAGCACCCGCTGTCCCTGCGTTGGTTGGGCATGCACGGAGCCGCCTTCGCCAATTGGGCAGTCAATGGAGAGTACGTCCATCGCAAGGATCCGTCCGAGCCGATGGTGAAGCTCAAGGACGGATGCGACCTGCTGCTGGCCTTCGGCGTCCGCTTTGATGACCGCGTGACGGGGGCTTTCAGCGAGTTCGCCAAGGGAGCCACCATCGTCCACCTGGACATCGACCCCTCCGAGCACCACAAGAACAAGCGCGCCAACCTGGCCATCCATGGTGACCTGAAGGACGCCTTGCAGCGCATGAACGCGCTCATCGCCCAGCGCAAGGGCATCCAGAAGACCTTCCCCGCCTGGCACAGCCAAGTGGCCGAATGGAAGGCCAAGGCTCCGTTCCGCTACACGACCGAGGGACAAATCATCGATTCTGCCCATATTAAGCCGTTCGAGAAGGACGGCGAGGAGTTCATCCTGCCCCAGATGGTCATCGAGGAACTGTGGCGTCTCACGAAGGGTGAGGCGATTATCACCACCGGTGTCGGCCAGCATCAGATGTGGGCCGGTCAGTGGTACAAGTACAAGTTCCCCCGCCAGTTCATCACCAGCGCCGGTCTCGGTTCCATGGGTTACGGTTACCCAGCGGCCCTCGGCGCCAAGGTGGCTCGCCCCGACAAGCAAGTGGTCGACATCGATGGCGACGGATCCTTCCTGATGAACATTCAGGAACTGGCCACCGCCCACGTCGAGAAGATCGCTGCCAAGGCCATCGTGCTGAACAACCAGCACTTGGGCATGGTGGTTCAATGGGAGGATAACTTCTTCGACGGCAACCGAGGTCACACCTATCTAGGCAACCCGGACAATCGATCCGGCATCTACCCCGATTACGTCAAGGTGTGCACCAGCTTCGGTGTCCCCTGCGAACGCGTGGTGTACCGCAAGGACCTGCGCGCCGCCCTCGAGCGAATGCTGGCCGCTGAAACCCCCTATGTGCTGGATGTCATCACGCCCTACACGGAGCACGTGCTACCCTTCATCCCGGCCGGTCGCACCGTAGCCGACATGCGCTGGTAGACCCTCTGGCTGCAACAGCAGCAATCATCGATCAGACCGGAACCCTCAGGTTTCGGTCTTTTCTTTTTATGGGTCTCCCCAGCCCGCGTTCCAGCCCGCCGGAGGCTGAAGATCTCGACCGCCTCAATTCCCTAATTTGAAATGAAATTGGATTGAATTGTCTCTATGCGCGACCCGTCAGCAAGCATTACGATTCAGTTCTGAACTGCATGAGACTCTCGTTATCATCTACCGCACGTCGCGTCCGCAAAGCCGCAGGCTTCACGCTCATCGAAATTCTATTGGTCATCGTCATCATCCTGCTTTTGGCGGGTGCCTTGGTGGTGTTTGTGCTGCCGCAGCAAGAAGGCGCAGAGAAAAACACCACCCGACTGTTGCTCAACAACCTCTCCAGCGCTTTGGACACCTACCGATTGAACCTCGGTCATTACCCGAGCGAGCAAGAAGGCGGGCTCAATGCGCTGCTCACCAAGCCCACGTTCGAAAACGAGCGCCAAGGAGAGAAATGGCAAGGCCCCTACTTGAAGCCGGGTACCCGTCTGGACGATCCGTGGGGATTTCCTCTGCGCTATGAAGTGGTGGACCGTTCCCAGGCAGCCGACGGCGCCAAATCTGCCCTACCCTACAAGCTCTCTTCCGTGGGACCCGATGGTCAGCCGGACAACGACGACGACATCAAGCTGGCCACCGAATCCGACACCTCGGGGGCTGGTGGTGCCAATGCCGGCGGCAACTCGGGCGGCTCTACCAAATAATCGAGTTGATGAAATTCACCCCCTTCCATGCTCGGTCTCGGCACGGTGGCTTCACTCTGGTGGAGTTGCTCTTGGCCGTCACCTTGCTGGCCGGGTTAATGGGTGCCGCCGTCTTTGGGTTCTCGAGCTTGCAGCGCAGCGCCCAACTCAATGAGGGAGTGGAACGGGTGGAGACAGCCATGCGATTCGCCCGAGCCCATGCGGCCAATACCGGGCGCAAGGTCCAAGTGGTTGTTACCACGACCATCGACGCCAACGCCTCAGCGTCCTCGTCGTCCTCTGCTGACAAGCCTGTTTCCAACGGAAACGGAAACAGCTACGGCAATAACTACGGCAGCAGCAATGGCAACGAACCCCTCCACTCGCTGAGCATTCTTTGGGAGGCCGATCCCGCCCGCGCACCGGGCGTCTTCGAATCCATCCCTTCTCTTTCGGGTGATGTCGCCGACGTCTCTGAACTGGTCGAGATCCGATCGGTGGGTCGAGAGTCAAAAAATTCTGAGTCTAACGAAGGCTCCATGAACCAAGACTCCCAAGACGTGGGCAGCCCTCGAACCCGGGCCGGCCCCTCTTCTGACAATCTCGAATTTTCCAATCAGTCGATGAACAGCGGGGCCTCCTTCTCGGCTAATGACGCATCGGACTCTGAAATGGGTTCCGAGGCCTCCCGCCCATCCGCCGGCAGCGTCAACCCGGGCGAGACCACCATTACTTTCTACCCCGATGGATCCTGCGACGGGGCCACGATTGTTCTGGCATCCCGCGACAGTGACGATTCCCGCGAGGTGGCCGTGCACCTCGAAAGTGTCACCGGCACGACCCGTCGCCATTGGAAAGAATCCACGGGCTTGGGAGCCTCCCAGACCCGCTTCTCTCCTTCGAACCCGGCCTCCTCGGATCTAGGCTCATCGCCCGCCCGATCCAACCAGAAATCCACTTCCCCCATTGCTGCCTCACCAGCGACGAGCAAAGCCCGACGCTAAACCGTTTCCTTCTGCGGCGGCATCGCCCTGTCTTCTCTCTGAGTCCCCAGTTCCCGTGATGCTGAATCGGTCCCCCATTCATCCCAGACCGACCCAGGGCGCGGTGCTGCTGGAAGTAGTGTTGGCACTCGTTCTCTTCGTCGCCGCGGCCGCGGTTGTCAGCAGCGCACTCCGATCGGCGATCGACAGCGAAGAACGACTCAGACTCGGCGTGCACGCCGACAACTTGGCGGCCTCGGTAGTTGCTGAGCTGGAGACCGGCCTCCGCTCGCCGGCCGTCCTGGGACCAGCTCCCTTCGAAGCCCCCTTCACCAACTGGACGTGGCAGATCATCCCGCCCGGTGGTGACACGCCGGGATCGCCGCACGAAATCGTCATCCGCCATGCGGATCCGGAACTGGTGCGCCGACTTGCCCAAGTCATCCTCACCCCTTCGAGGGCGAGCTCCACCTCCGAGGAGCCTCTTCCGGACGAAACCGTCCCAGCCCTATGAAGATCTCCGTCCACAACGGCTTAGGCTTCCGAGGTTTCACCCTGATCGAGGTGGTTCTCGCGATTGTCATCGGCGTCGGGTTGTTCACGGGTGTCCTGATGTTTTACCAGCAGGCCGCCGTCCTCCGAGAGGAGATCCTGCGCAAGGCCGATGCCTTGTCCGCGGTCCGCCTGGTCATGGACCGGGTTAGTACAGAATTGCGGACGGTGCCACCCAGCACCGCCGGTGTTTCGATCCTTTCTGGGGATTCCCGATCTTTGAGAATCCTTCACACGGCCGTGCCATCGAAAGCGCCGTGGCGCGGGGGCAATCTCGGCCGCGCCAGCATCGTGGAGGCCGACTGGGTAGAAGTCTCTTATCGCTGGTCCTCCGATACCAATGAGCCGGGGCTTTTCCGTCAGGAGCGAACCCACACCGCCAGTGCGCCGGTTTCGACCAACTTGTTGACTGAGATTGAACCGCTGCCTGGAAACAGCACCAATACGATCCTTCCCTCCGGAGGGATTCCACTCGCCGAGGCCATTGCCTACCTGCGATTCCGCTACTGGAACGGAACCCGCTGGCAGACCCGTTGGGATAAACCCGAACCTCCGATCGCAGTCGAAATCTCCCTGGGTTTAGAACCCATCGAAGAGGAGTTAACGAGCGATGCAACCGACTCCGAAGAGGGCCCCGGCCAAGAATATCCCTTCGAAGTTTTCCGCCGGGTCATCGCACTTCCTGCAGCGCTCGCTCCGTCTTCAACAGAGCTCGAGCCGGCAACGACTGACGCGCCATCGGCCCTATGAAACCTCCCGAGTCTTACACCGTCCGGAGAGGCTCAGGGTTCGTCCTGGTGGGCGTGCTTATTGTCGTGATGCTCCTGTCGATGATCGCCCTGAGCGTGATGTTCCGGATGCGCTCTGAGGAGACCGCCGGAGCCACCGGTTCAACCTCCGAACAAGGTTGGGCGAGCGCGATGAGCGGGGTTCGTGAGGCCATGCGTCTGGCTCCAACATTTCAACCCGGAGACACGACCTGGATGGATGCCCCAGAGCGATTCAAGGATCGCGTGCTGTACGACGACGGTACCGATGAGTGGCGTTGGACTCTCTACTCCGCGAATCCCGAAGGGGGCATTCGCTTCGGACTGACCGACGAGGCATCCAAGCTGAACCTCAACTCGGCCACCACCTCGATGGTCAGCCGCCTGCCCGGAATGAAGACTTCGCTCACCGATGCGCTGCTCGATTTTATCGATGCCGATGAGGTGCCCCGACCGGAAGGCGCCGAACAAGAATACTACAACGCGTTGCCCCAGCCTTTTCGAATCCACAACGGACCGCTGTCCACCGTCGAGCAACTCTTGCTGGTCCGCGGATTCACTCCTTCGGTTGTTCTGGGCGAGGATGCCAACCGCAACTTTTCGCTCGATCCCAACGAGGACGACGGTGACGAACGTGATCCACCCGACGATGCGGATGGGCGCCTCCAGCCCGGGTTACTTCCGCTGCTCACGGTCTATTCTCGGGAACCCAATTCCGACCAGAACGGACTCCGCCGTTTCAACCTAAATACCCCGGGCGCCAAACTATCGGAGACCAACGATTTGCCACCGGCCTTCGTGGCATTTGTGTCCGAACTCGGGTCCTCCAAGAGCGTCATAATGGATCCCGCGGAACTCTTGGATGCGACGATTTCTCTGAGCGGACCCGACAGTCCGGAACGGGCGGTACCCACCGGCATCGGCAAGGATTCGCTCGGGATAATCCTCGACCGTTTCACCGGCTCAGCGGAGGCCGAACTGGTAGGGCGCATCAACGTCAACACGGCTCCGACCAGCGTCCTCCAACTCGTGCCCGGCATCGACAACGCTCTGGCCGAAAGCATCCTCTCGGCACGCCGCAACTTGCCCGCCGAGCGACGCAGTTCCACCGCTTGGATCCATGTCGAGAACGTGGTTGAGGCCGAGAAATTTCGAGAGATCGCCCCCTTCCTGACAACACGCAGTCTCCAGTTTCGATTCAACGTTGTCGGCTACGGGGCCCGATCCGGTCGATTCCGCGTCCTAGAAGCAGTGATCGATACCGCCAGCCAACCGGCTCGACTGGTCTATCTTCGCGACCTCACCCGCTTGGGATTGCCCTTCCCTATCGCCTTGGAATCCGAGGAGGGCACCTCGTCTTCAGAGGCTAAAATTCCGTCTGGATCTGGCCCAAAACCAGCAAATCTGCCTCAGCCCTGAACCGAGTTAGGGCCCGTCGTATGGCGGACAAGAGCGTTCGCGCCTCAAAAACATCCGGACCATTCAAAAAATCAGCTGAAATAAGCGGCCCGTCGCTAGCGTCGGGTGTTGGCGACTCGCCGAACAATGTGGCAATCTCGCAGTGATTCCTGAGTCCAACGAAACATGGGTATTTCCCTCACAGAACTGACCGGTCAGATCCGCTCCCGCATCCCCGGAGCGGCAGGCTCTCGTCCGACCGTACGAGGGCTCCCCTCGGCCATGGGTCTCGAGATCGATGGTCTGACCCTCCGCATCGCTGAAGCCTCGAGGTCCGGCAACTCCAACCGCATCGATCAAGTTCGGGCGTTCCCCCTAGAATTGCCGGAGAATGCCGACCGCGCCGATGCCTCCGTCCTCGGATCCGCCATCGCCAAGACGCTGGCAAAAGCCCGGATCAAGCCAGGCCCTGTGGTCCTAGGAATCGGTCGCTCTCAGGTCATCCTCCGCACCGTGGTGGTCCCCGACACAGGCCTGACCGGCACCATCGCTGCGCTCGTGCGCTTCCAGGTGGCGCGTGATCTGCCCTTTCGACTTGATGAGGCCATCATCGACTTCCAGATCCTCCGGAGACTTCCCGCGCGCTCGGCTTCGGACACTGAAACACCCCCCCTATCCCCCGGGGCTGCCAACGACTCAGTAGATCGCGTCGAAGTACTCGTGGCCATCACCCGGCAAGAGTCTCTCGAGTTCTTGCGTCGGGTCACCGAGGCCGCCGGACTTTCTCTAGCTGCCGTCGGCTGGATCTCTCAGGCCAATGCCACCTGCCTCCGGGCCGCCAACGAGCCCCCCGGACTTCACACCGGCCCGCGTGCGCTGGTCGCCATCAAGTCAGAAGAGGTGGGCATCGAGATCCTAGCAGGTCGCTCCCTACTCTTCAGCCGGGGCCTGCCCATGCCCTCCTCCAAGGACACGGAGCCCGAACAGTGGATTCGCACGGCAACGATCGAGGTCGTACGGACCTTGCATGCATTTGGCGGCACCCCGGGCCGAACAGCCCCAGAGTCGGCGCTAATCCTCGGAGGAACCGGTCTCGAGGAAGCTCTCTCGACCTCACTTGAGACACGGTTAGGATTCAAGGTCCCTCAAGTCACTCTGGCGCGTTCGTCGGGCCTAGACTCTTCCGAGGCCGCGGCCGTGGTGGGAGGATTTTCCAGCATCGGATTGGCTCTGGGAGCCACCGATCCCGCGGGGCTGGAATTTGACTTCCTCAATCCCAAGCGTCCCACCCCGCCTCCCGACCTGCGAAAGATCCGCCTGATCGCCGGAGCGACGGCAGCCCTGGTGATCTTGGTAGCGGTGCTCGGTGTCCGCAAGACGCTCATGAATCGTCGCGAGGCCACCTTCACGGCCCTTCAGACTGAATTGACCACCGGCGAAAAGAAACGCCCGGTGTACCGGCAAATGATCCAACAGGCGGCCACCCTGAAAGCCTGGTCGGCCGAGGAGCGCGATTGGTTGGACCATTACGCCCATCTCAGCGCGGTACTGCCCCGGAGCGAAGAGATTTACCTGACCAGCGTCGCCTTCGGTCCCAACCGGGCGATCCGACTGGGAGTCCAAGCTCGCAACGGCGAGGTCCTCGGCAAGGTCGACCGACTCCTCCGTGCTGCTGGCTACGATGTAAAACCCCTGGCCGTGACGCCGGGGGCCGATCGCAATGGCTACAACTTCCGCACCACCGTGGAACTCACCGTACCATCCAAGCTCAAGTTTGACCTCACCAAGCTCACGCCGCCGGCCCGGCCCGCCGATGATGTCTCCCTAGAAGCCCCTCGGAAGGGAGGAGCCCGATGAACGACCGCGAAAAGAAACTCCTCACCCTCATCGGTGGGATCGTCGGTCTGGTGCTCCTCTTCGTCGTCGGCCGCAGCATCTTTCTCAAGCCACTGAACGAGATCGATCGCCGCATCGCGGGTGTCCGCGAGAAACTCGATCGCCTGGCCAAAGAGCGCCGGGACTACTTCGCCGCGGAAGACGAAGTGAAGATCGCAGCCACACTCACATTCTCCGACGACATCGATCAGGCCAGTGCACGTTTCGGCGAGATGCTGACACGCACTCTCATTAACAGTGGACTTCGGGAGGCCGATTTTAGCCGCCTCCCCACCGGCACCCGCAAGATCCGAGGCGCCTTGGAAACCGGCTGGACCATCCGCGGTGACGGCCCATTGCACCAGGTGGTGAATCTAATTTTCATGCTCGACCGAGCGACTCCAGTCCATCGACTCGATGGCCTAACGCTCTCCCCCTCCGATGCACCCGGACGGGTGAAGGTGAGTTTCCGATACCTGACGCTCGTTCCCATGCCGTGCCCCGAGGTGGAACGCGGCGACCTCGAATCCCGTCTTAACGCCGAGAGCCCAGAGCGCCGCGCCTATGACGCCATGATCACTCGTGATCTCCTGCGACCCTACATTCCCCGCCCGGCCCCGGCCCCACCCGCCGGCCAGCCACCGGCCCCACCCCGACCGCCTCCCCCGGGAAGTCCCGGCCTAGAAGCCTATCGTCTGGTCTCACTCTCAGAATGGGCCGGCGAGTCGGAGATCCACGTCCGGGACCTCACCGCGCAAAAAACGGTCCGCTACAAGGTCGGGGATACCATCGCTGGCGGGGTCATCGTCCAGGTCGATTACCGCCCCTGGCCGACCCCGGGTCGGGAGAACGTCTTGTCCGGCAGCCGAGTCATCCTGCGTATCGGCAATGAATACTGGGCCATCGAACGCGGTGGCACCTTCGCTCAACGGCACAAACTCAAACCGGAGCAATTGCCCCCGGGCATCGCCCAATTTTAAATTTCGTCTCCTTTTCTCCATGAACATTCAACGACCCTTCCGTCTGGCTCTCGCCCTCAGCGTGGGTCTTGGTCTGAGCGTCCCCAACCCGTTTGCTCACGCGCAAACGGCCAGCCCAAAATCCGGCAGTGTGCCTGCCACTCCTGGCACGGCCGCACCCGCCGCAACGCCGGTTCTAACACCGACGGCGACGACCAACCCCACCAACGCTCCTGCGGCAGCCCCAGCCAACGCTAAAAACATCCGCTTCCAGTTCGATGGAATTCCCTATGCGGATGTCATCGAGCGTTTCGCCCAAATGTCGGGCAAACCCGTGGTTGGTGAAATCAACCTTCCGGGAACCATCACCTTCAACGACTCCAACGCCTATAACTACGCGGAGGCCTTCGACACACTGAATGTCATCTTGTCGATGAAGGGACAAATGGTCGTCGAGGAGGGGAATTTCCTACGCGTGCTTCCCTTCAAAGAACTGCCGCAAACGCCCTTGCGCATTCTGCGCGGCAGCGACAAAGCCGACGGCGTCCGCCCCGGAGAAGTCGTCACCGTGGTCTTGGAACTCAAGAACCTCGATGCGAAGGAAATTTCTGAATCGATCACCAACCTGCTTTCTACAGCCGGATCGGTGGCCACCCTGTCCCGCGGACGCGGCCTGATCCTCACGGACCGCTTGGTCAACATCCAGCGGGTCAAGTCACTCATTAGTTCGGTCGACAACGAGACGGCTGCCCAACGGCAGATGAAGACCTACACACTGCTCCATGCCTCCGGAGCCGTTGTTGCCGACCTCATCAACCGCACCTTCGGTGTCACCACGGCTCCGAAGCGCACTCAGTTCAATCCCACCTCGAAGCAACTCGATGTCCTGCCAGCCGATCCGAACGACTACGTCACGGCCGTGTACGATGACGCTTCCCGAACCTTAGTTCTCTTTGGTCCCCGCGAGCGGTTGGTCCTGGCCGATGAACTCATTTCCCGTTTTGAGGACAGCGGAACCGGTGCCGGCGATGTCCGAATTTACACCCCCGAGGTGATCAAGGCCGAAGATTTGGCCAACATGATCCGACAGGCGATCCCCGGAGTGGCCGCCGCCAACGAAACGGGATCTGCAGCAGCCACCAAGGCCCGGGTTATCGCAGAAAAGGACACCAACCGACTCATCGTTGCGGCGCCGTTGGCCGGCATGGCCGACCAAATCGAGGCCCTCGTCAACAAGCTCGACAAGCCCGTCCACGGTTCAGGCCGTACCGCGGCCACCGGCACTCCAAGCAAGGCACAAGTCGTCCAGGTTACCCGAGTGTTCCGGACCCGCACCTCGGAGGCAAAGAACGTGGGCAAGATCTTGAGCGAGGCCCTCACCAAGACGCTGCCCAATGGCCAGAAGGTGGCCACAGCCAACGTCTCGGTGGAACCGGGCAGTCAGAGTATCGTGGTCACAGGTTCTCCGGGTGATGTTCAAACTGCCATGGACATCATCTCCCAACTGGAGACCGGTTCCACCAATCCCCGCCCTCAACAGACCCGCTTCATCGATCTAGGCAGTGTAGCCGAAGCCAAACGCATCGTCCCTCTGGTGGAACAAATCTACCGCAGCGAAGTAGCCGATGGCAGCGCGGGCGGGGCTGCCCACGCCAAGATCATGGCCGAGCCGAACACCAGTCGTCTCATCGTCACCGCCTCCGGAGAGCACCTGACTCGGATTGAGGAAATCGTCCGCAACCTCCGTGCCGAGAAATCCCGACCCTTGCAGCGGTCCTTGCATATTCTCGCGCTGCGCAATGCCCGACTGGAGACCGCATTCACGAGCCTCAACAGCCTGATTAATGAGCGCATGTCCGATCGGCGTTTTGAAGACCAGCCCAAGCCATCAGTGGTTGCTGACAACGCCAACAACCGCCTGCTGGTGACGGCGACCGAAGAACAGAAGAAGGAGATCGAGGCGATCTTGGCCGTCGTGGACGTCGCTCCGGAGCGCCAAAAACGCCAGATGGCAGTGATCCCAGTCAACGGCAAGACCCCGGCTGAACTCATCGCGTTGGCCAGCCAAATGATGAGCCAACTGGGGGAGCAGCCCAGCAATCCTCAACTCGAGCCCAAGCTCATTCCTGATGCCTCAGGAAAGCAGATCATCGTGTTGGCCTCCGACGTCGATATTCAGCGCGTCCGAACTCTGATCCAACAATTGGACGCCACCACCTCTTCGGCCGTCAGCCGACAGTTTCGCAATGTCGAGCTGCACAACCGCAACGCGGCCGAACTCACTCCCTTAATCCAGCAACTCTACTTGGAGCAGATCAAAGGAACCTCTGAACCTCCGGGTGGACCCGCCACCCTGATGACTGACGCCAAGAACAACCGCATCATGGTCAGCGGTGCCGAGCGGGAAATCGTTCGGGTTGAGGCTATTATCCAACAGTTGGATCCCGCCGGTCAGAAGAGCGCCAAGGAGGAAACCCGGATCATCCGCCTAAAGACAGCCATCGCCTCAGACATCGCGAGCCTGGTTGAAAAGAGTCTCGGCTCCCAGACCCAGGCGGTGAAGGTGCTCGTCGATACCCGCAGCAACAGCTTGGTAATCACCGGCGAACCGACCGCCGTTGAAGCCGCGGCCAAGATCGTCCGCGAACTGGACATCCCTTCGGATGTCCAACCGCGTGAAATGAAGGTCATCGAACTCAAGCAAGCCGAGGCGGCGGCACTGGCCACCTTGGCCACCACGCTCGCCACCGATTTGCTCAAGAGCCAGCGCGGAGCCGAATACACCCCCAAGGGCCGCATCCTGTCCGACCCTGCGGCCAACCGTGTTATTATCTCCGCTCCCCGCGAGGAGATTACCCTCATCACGCAAGTCGTGGAGCGCCTGGACCAAGCTCCTGAGGCAGCCGGCGGCGCGCGGGTTTTCCGGCTGACCAATGCCGATGCGTCCCAGGTCGTCAACGTCGTGTCCAATGCCATGGTGAAGTTCGACGCGCGCAACCAACCCATTCGACGGGCCTCAGTCTCCCTCGACCGCGAGTCCAACAGCATCGTGGTCTCGGGTTCTCGTCAGGATCTGAAGGATGCCGAGGGCATCATCCAGCGCCTCGACAATGAAGGAGGCGAAGGCTCTGGTGGGACGGGCGGCGGATCCAAGAACCGCAGCCTGAAAATGGTAGAGGTCATCGGCGAGCCCGACACCCTCGCCACGGTCGCCACCCGCGTCTTCATGGCCCAGAACGCAGGCCGATCGGTGACCAACCTGGTGAGCATCACCCCGGAGCCCAACGGCCACCGCCTCATCGTGCTGGCCCCGGACTCCCTCATGCAGCAAGTCGAGACGGTCATTTCGGCCCTCGATG
>SXGR01081252.1_pt1 | contig 28683 bp, 22 predicted proteins | sample 3174711 | NCBI WGS metagenome assembly SXGR01 (sample SAMN11356860, study PRJNA531348) | freshwater metagenome | isolation source: freshwater sample F1-60 | place: China: Fuxian Lake, Yuxi | collected 2017-12-25
AAGGGCTAATGACTAATGTCTAGGGACTAAGGGCTAAGGGCTAATGGCGAGTGTGCGGTGGTTGGTGGGGCGTGAGGTGGCTGGGGCGGAAATGTTATTCTCGGCTCGCGCTGGAACGGGTGAGCGATGTGATGGCGGGCAGTTGATCTGACTATGAGAATTTCCCGCCTTTTTCGATATGCCTTGATGCTGTGCGGAGGGTTTGCGTGGTGGGCTCGCGCGGCGGAGTTGCCGGCGTTTCCGAGGGCGGAGGGCTTTGGGCGTGTCGCGCAGGGTGGGCGGGGCGGAGATGTTTACCACGTCACGACGCTGGAGGATGCGGGGGCAGGGTCCTTGCGCGAAGGGATCGGGTCGGCGAAGGGACCGCGGACGATCGTGTTCGAGGTGGCGGGGACGATTTTGCTGAAGAGCGCACTGCTGCTCGACAAGTCGTTTGTGACGATTGCGGGGCAGACGGCGCGGGGCGATGGGATCACGCTGCGCGACTATTCGTTTCAGATGAAAAAGGCACACGACGTGGTGGTGCGTTACGTGCGTTTTCGCTTGGGCGATGAGAACAAGGCGGTGGACGCGAAGGGCGCGGACGACACCGTGGTGACTGACGATATTGATCGGGTGATTTTTGACCATTGCTCGCTGAGTTGGGCGATCGACGGAACGCCTGACTTGCGGCGCGGCGGGAATTTCACGCTGCAATGGTGCGTCATTAGCGAGGCGTTGAACCGCAGTCTCCATAGCCAGGGGTCGCATGCGATGGCGGCGTCCTACGGGATTTGAGCGGCGACGTCACGTTGCATCACAATTTGATTTCCACGTGCCGGGATCGTCATCCGACGCTCGGCAGTGCGAAGGAACCGCCGCGCCGCATCGTCGATTTTCGCAACAACGTCTTCTACAACTGGAGCGCGTCGGGCACGGCGAATTTTGCGGATCACTTTTTCAACAGCATCAACAACGTCTGGCGGCCGGGCCCGATGTCGGACGTCGCGAAGCAACCGATCGCCATGAAGGGCTGTTTGCCGGAAATGGCGAAAGGGCACGTGAGCGGAAATGTGTTTGAGGGGCGGGATGATTTCACACGGGACAATTATGCGGCGCTGGATTTCAAGCGCTGGCTGGTCTCGGCAAATCCGTCGAGTGGTTACAAATATGCCGGTAGCGTGGCGGATTGGCGGACGGAGGAGGCGGCCGAGTTAGGGGCGGCGTTGCCGCAAACCCAGTCGGCCAAGGACGCGATGGACGTCGTGTTGGCACGGGCGGGGGCGTCACTGGTGCGCGACGCGGTGGACGGGCGGGTGGTGGACGATGTGCGGAATCGACGCGGGAAGGTGATCGATTCGCTGCGGGAGGTTGGCGGTTGGCCGGCGTTGCGGTCGAAGCCGGTGCCCGTGGACACGGATCGTGATGGAATACCGGATGCGTGGGAGTTGGCGCGCGGGTTGGATCCGAAGAATCCGGCGGACGGGATGAAGGTCGCGCCGGACGGCAAGGGATATACGAATTTGGAGAACTATTTGAATTCGCTCGTGGTGGAGTGAGTGATCGGCGCGGCGGCGCGCAGCTTGAGGGAAGACCGGTGGTGCCCAGGGCAGGCGCGGCAGACACGGACGACACGGAAAGAAATCGGGCGGCCGACAGAGCGATTTAACCACGGATGGACACGGATGAGCGCAGACGGGCGCTTCGGAGGGATGAAATAATTTTGACCATTTTTAGCCTGGAAAATTTACCACTGCAACCAACGCGTGACTGAAGGATGCACTGAAAGAACCCGCTTCCGTTGGTAGCGAGGCGCTGATCACAATCAACGCTCCTCCCGTCCGCGCTCATTCCCCTGCTGCGGAAGTTTGGCGGAAAATGAAGCCCGAATCTTTCGAGCCCGGCGCGCCGCAGACGGTGCGGTTTGCGCGAGTGAGGCAACGCATCGAGCAAAGGCTGTTCACGCCATTTCGGATCATGACCGCCAGCGGGCGGGCGCGAAAAACCGCGGAATCAGAAAAAGGAGGGAGCCGGGAAACGGTGCCGCCTCACAGGGTCAGTAAGGGCTGGAGGGCCCGCCAAACAGTTTCCGCAACCACGGCGTGGCCGCGGGCGGTGGGGTGGATTTGATCGGCCTGGTTCAGTGCGGGATCGCCGCCGACGCCTTCGAGGAGGAACGGGATGAGGCGGGCGGAATTTTCTTTGGCGAGCGCGGGATACATGGCGGCGAATTCCCGCACGTAGTCGGCACCGAGTGAGGGCGGCATCATCATGCCGGCGAGGATGAGTTTAGCGGAGGGGTTTTTTTCGCGCACGCGATCAAAGATCCGTTGGAGACTGGCGCGGGAGACGCTGGGTTCGATGCCGCGGAGGCCGTCGTTGCCGCCGAGAGCGAGCACGAAGATAGCGATGGGCTGGCGGAGAATCCAATCGATGCGGCGTGCGCCACCGGAGGTCGTTTCGCCGCTCAGTCCGGCATTGACGACGCGCCACGGGGATGGGGTGGCCTCGATTTTTTGGCGGATGAGGGCGGGGTAGGATTCAGCAGCGGGGTCGCCCAGACCGTAGCCCGCAGTGAGGCTGTCGCCGAAGAAAAGGATCGTGCGGGGCTCGGCGGGTTGGGCCGGGGATGGCACGGCGGAGTCACCGCGGGTGAACGCAAAGGAGCAGGTGATTAGCGTGAGAGCGAGGAGACGAAAGGGACGGGGGCGCGGAGTCATGCTGGCTTTTGTGTCGTTCGTGTCTTTCGTGGGCAGTTCTGATGGAAAGTGTTCAATCCATGCTGAAAGTCGAGCGACTGACTAAAACGTATCGCACCGCTGCGGGCGGCGAACTGACGGTGCTGCGCGAGGTGAGTTTCGACATTCTCGCTGGCGCGAGCGCGGCGATCGTCGGGCCGAGCGGCAGCGGGAAGACGACGCTCCTCGGGCTGTGTGCCGGGCTCGACCGGCCCAGCGGCGGCACGGTGGGCATCGCGGGCGAGAGTATTGGCGAGATGAGCGAGGATGCGCGGGCGCTGGTGCGAAATGCCCACGTGGGCTTTGTGTTTCAAAATTTCCAACTGATCCCGACGTTGACGGCCCTGGAAAATGTGCTCGTGCCGGTGGAGCTGGCCGGTGACTCCACGCGCGAACCCGAGGCGCGGGAGTTGTTGGGGCGGGTGGGGCTCGGAGAGCGCTATGAGCACTATCCGGTGCAACTTTCCGGCGGTGAGCAACAACGCGTCGCCTTGGCGCGGGCGTTTATGAACCGGCCGAAGATTTTGTTTTGTGACGAACCGACCGGGAATCTCGATGGTGACACGGCGGCGGCGATGGTGGAATTGATTTTTGGGCTCAACTGGGAGAAAGGCACGACGCTCGTGCTCGTGACGCATGACTTGGAATTGGCGAGGAAATGTCAGCGGATCATCCGGCTCAAGAGCGGGGCGGTGGTGAGCGATGAGGTGAGCTAGGACCTTCCTCGAAATGAATTTCATCCTCAAAATGGCGTGGCGGGATTCGCGGGCTTCGCGGCGGCGGTTGGCGCTGTTTTCGCTGTCGATCGTCCTCGGGATCGCCGCGCTCACCGGGATCGGATCGTTGGGTGAAAACCTGCGCCGCACGGTTGAGTTGCAGACGAAATCGCTGCTGGGGTCGGACCTCGCGGTGACGGCGCGCAAGGCATTTGACGAGGAGGCGATGAAGTATTTTCGCGGGGTCGGCGGCGAGGTGGCGACCGAGGTGGCGTTTCCCACGCAGCTTAATTTCACGAAAGGTACCGGCGAACGGAAGCTGGTCCAGTTGGTCGCGATGGCTGGTGGATTCCCCTTTTATGGCGACTTGGTTACGACGCCCGCGGGGGCGTTGGCGCAGTTGGCCGACGGAAAATCCGCGCTGCTCGAGGAAACGCTGCTGGTACAATTCGGGGTGCAGGTGGGTGACGAAGTGCGGCTGGGCGCAGCCTCGTTCAAGGTGGTCGGGGCGCTGAAAAAAATCCCGGGCGACGCGGCGGTGATCGCGTTATTTTCACCGCGTGTGTTCATCTCGCCGGCGGGCATGGAGGCGACGGGACTGTTGAAGAAAGGTGGGTTCACACGGCATCGCGTGCATTTCAAACTGCTGCCCGGGGTCGACGGCGACGCGCTCGCGAAGACCATGAAGGAGACGTTTCGGGGCTCGCGCTTTCAGTTCGACACGGTCGAGGAGCGCAAGCGTCAGCTCGGGACGACCCTGAAGGATATTTACTCGTTTCTGAGTCTCGTCGGTTTCGTCGCGCTGTTTCTCGGCGCTGTGGGTGTCGCGAGCGCCGTGCATGTTTACATTAAGCAGAAGGTCGCGACGGTGGCGGTGCTGCGTTGCCTCGGTGCGAGCGGGCGGACCGGATTCGCCATCTATCTTGTGCAAGGCATCGGACTCGGCGTGGTCGGCTCGGTAGTCGGGGCGGCGCTGGGCGTGGCGGTGCAGTTTGTGTTGCCGATGGTGATGAAGGGTTTTTTGCCGTTCGAAGTGGAGCTATTCATTTCGTGGAGTTCGCTCGCGAAGGGCGCGGCGGCGGGGCTCGTGATTTGCGTACTGTTCACGCTGCTGCCGTTGCTCACGGTGCGGCGGGTGTCGCCGCTGGTGGCGTTGCGCTCGGCGCTGGGTGAGACGGCGCGGATGGACCCGCTCACGCCGGTCGTTTACGTCGCGATCACGGCGGCCGTGCTGGGCTTCGCGGTTTTGCAAACGGGGAATTGGAAGACGGGCCTGGGCTTCACCGGAATGATGGCGCTGGGCTTCGGTCTCCTCGGCGGCGTGGCGAAACTGGTTTCGTGGGCCGCGAAGAAATTCGTGCCGCGCAAACCGCTCACCTACGTGGTGCGGCAAGGGCTCGCCAATCTCCATCGTCCGAACAACCGCACCGTGCTGTTGCTGCTCTCGCTGGGGCTCGGGACTTTTTTGATGATCAACCTTGTGCTCGTGCGCGCGACGATCCTCGAAAAAATCATGGGCGCGGGGGCGGGCGCACGGCCGAATCTGATGTTCTTCGACGTGCAGGAAGACCAGTTCCCCAAGCTCGAAAAAATCCTTAAGGACAACGGCACGCCGATCACGGTTTCGGCGCCGATTGTGACGATGAAGATCGAGTCGCTCAAAGGTCGTCCGGTGGCGGAGCTGTTGAAGGAAGAAACGATGGTCACCAATCGCGGGCCTGACGGTGGACGGGATGGCAGCAAAGCAGGGAAGGGCGGCGGCTTCCAAATGCGCTTCGGCGCGGCGGCAAAGAGCGAGCCGTTGGTGCGCGACAGTGGGCGCATCCCGGCGTGGACGCTGACGCGTGAATATCGTTCGAGCTATCGCGCCAAAATCGACGAGTCGGAAAAAATTTCCTCGGGTGCATGGATCGGTCGTGCGAAGGCCGGCGAGCCGCGCGTGCCGGTATCCGTGGAAGAGGGACTCTCGAAGGACCTGCAACTCGCGCTCGGCGACGAGATCGTCTTCGACGTCCAAGGTGTGCCGATGCGGACCTATGTCGCGAGTTTTCGGACGGTGGAGTGGCAACGCATGCAGCCGAGTTTTTTCGTGCTGTTTCCGGAAGGCGTGCTCGAGCCCGCGCCGAAGACCTATGCGGCCGCCCTCCGTGCGGCCACGCCAGCGGATGCCGCGCGCGCGCAGGTGGCGGTGGCGCGGGAGCTCCCGGGGATTTCCGCGATCGACCTCGCGCTGATCCTCCAAACCTTTGACGGCATCTTCACCAAGGTGGCGTTTGTGATCACGTTCATGGCGGGCTTCACGGTGGTGACGGGTATTGTGGTGCTCGTGGGGGCGATTCTTACGGGACGGTTTCAACGTATTCGTGAAACCGTACTGCTGCGCACGTTGGGGGCGACGCGCCGCCAGTTGACGCAAATTCAGTGGGTGGAATACACCGTGCTCGGTGTGCTCGCGACCGTCACGGGCGGAGCACTCGCGATCATGGGCAATGCGCTGCTCGCAAAATATGTTTTCAAGACTGACGTCGTGCTGCCCGTGCCCGCGCTGCTCGCCTCGATGGCGGCGGTGGTGGCGGTCACGGTGCTCACGGGCTTGCTTGCCAACCGAGGTATCGCTGACCATCCGCCTCTCGAAGTCCTTCGCAACGAAACATGAACCGGCGCATCGTCTCCTTTCACTATACGCTGCGCGATCCTGAGGGTCGCGTGCTTGATTCCTCGGCGGGCGACCCACCGGTTGCGTACTTGGAGGGTGCCGGACAAATCATCGACGGACTCGACGAGCAGCTCCGCACCGTGGCGGTCGGCGTGAAAACCCGGGTGCAGGTTCCTGCGGCGCGCGCTTACGGCGAACGCGATCCGGAGCAGGTGCAGCGGGTGAAACGCACGCTGCTCCCGGTCGAGGGCGAGTTGCAGATTGGCGAAACGTTTCGCACGGGCGAAGACCGCCAGGCGCCGGTCGTGACGGTGGTGGGGATCGAGGGTGACGAGGTGTTGCTCGACGGCAATCATCCGCTCGCGGGCGTGGAGCTGACGTTTGATGTGGAGATCGTCGGCGCGCGCGAGGCCACGGCGGAAGAGTTGAGTCACGGCCACGCTCATGGTGGCGCTGGTGGCGGTGGCGGTAGCTGCGGCGAAGGCTGCGGCTGTCACTGACGTTTTCCGCCAAGGAGGCGTCGCGGTGGTGGACGACGCTTACGTCGGAGTGGCGCGTCCAAAGCGGCGCGTGAAACTCCTCTTCATTTTCCTTAGCCGCACGGAGGATCGGCACGGTGGGCGTGGTGCCCGCCCGAGGCCGGAAAATTCTTAGGATTGGGGCCGCATGCCTCTCATCGGTTGAGTTAAACTAAAGAGCCGTTCGCGAGTGATCGGTGATCGCCAAACGTGCGACGGGTTCGCAACCTCTCCGGCCCCTGGCAACCCCGAATCGCCCTGAATTTATCATGTTAATTTCACCCCAAACTCTCCCCGCCATGTTCGTAAGGACCGCGCTCGCCGAGACCGGCTCGTGGCTGAGTCTTTCCTTAAACGGACAATCCGCCCCGAGACCGGCCACTCCCCGCGCAGGGGTGGCGGGCGAGGAAACGGTTATGCTCACGCCCTTCGAAGTCGCGACCACTCAAGAAATCAGGTGCAGGGTTACACGCAGGACTCCGAGAGTTGCGGCCTCGAACTCGAGGTCGTCGGCTGCATCGTCGACCGCTGCTCGGTGTCGGTGAACTATTGCAAGAACCAGACCATGCGCACCAACATCGCGCCCGAATACCGCGTCTACCTCGATACGCACAAGGCCACTTGGAAACGCTACGGCACCTGAGCAATCATGCAAAATGCTAATACGCCGGGCATCGACTTCACGCCGAGCTCCACCGATTGGCGCACGGCGACCGTTTTTGCTGCCGCTGGTGATTTCACTGTCAACACCGACAGCATCACCGAGCAAACGCGCTTGTCAACGCGCGTGGCCTGCCTCTGCTTGCCGCTTCCACTCATGGCCCAAGCTTACACCGAAGCATCGATCAAAACGCTCTCCTCCCTCGAGCACATCCGCCTGCGTCCGGGTATGTATATCGGGCGACTCGGCAATGGCACGCACGCCGAGGATGGCATTTACGTCCTCATCAAGGAGACGATCGATAATTGCATCGACGAATTTACGATGGGCGCGGGCAAGAAGATCGAGGTCGAGCTCAACGAGCGCACGGTGCGGATCCGCGATTACGGCCGCGGCATCCCGCTGGGGAAACTCATCGACTGCGTCTCCATCATCAACACGGGCGCTAAATATGACAGCGAGACGTTTCAGAAATCGGTCGGCCTGAACGGCGTTGGCCAGAAAGCCGTCAATGCGTTGGCCTTTGAATATCGGGCGCAGGCGTTTCGCGATGGGCAGACAAAACTCGTAGAATTTTCCCAAGGGAAACTGAAGAAGGACCACAAGACGGTGAAGAGCGAGGAACGCACCGGCACGCTCGTGGAGTTCACGCCGGACGAGGCTTTGTTCGGGAAGGATTTCAAGTTCCGCCTCGAATTCATCGAGGACATGCTCTGGAACTATGCTTTCCTCAATCGTGGGCTCACGCTCACGTTGAACGGGAAATCGTTCCGCTCGGAGAACGGCCTCAAGGACCTGCTCCGGAAAAATCTCAGCGGCGAGCCGCTCTACCCGATCGTACATCTGGAGGGTGAAGACATCGAGGTCGCGTTCACTCACGGCGCGCACTATGGCGAGGAATATTACTCCTTCGTCAACGGCCAGCACACGACAATGGGCGGCACCCACCTCGCGGCGTTTCGCGAAGCACTCGTCGATACGATCCGGAATTTTTTCAAAAAGGAGTATGACGCGGCGGACATCCGGCAGTCGATCGACGCCGCGGTCGCGGTGCGCGTGATGGAGCCGGTCTTCGAGTCGCAGACGAAGACGAAGCTCGGCTCGGCGGCGGTAGGGCCGAGTGGTCCCAGCCTGAAGGAATTTATCGGCAAGTTCATGCAGCAGTCGCTTGACGTTTATCTCCACAAAAACAAGGAGACCGCCGAGGTATTGAAACGGAAAATTGAGGAAAGTGAGCTCGAGCGCAAAGAGCTCGCCGGCATCCGCGGCCTCGCCCGCGACCGCGCGAAGAAGGCTTCGCTGCACAATAAAAAACTCCGCGATTGTCGCCTCCACCTTGGCGACAAAAACCCGCGTGCGGAAGAGAGCACGCTCTTCATTGTGGAGGGCGACTCGGCGGCGGGTTCACTGACGGCGACGCGCGATGTGCAGACGCAGGCGGTCTTCGCGTTGAAGGGCAAACCGCTGAACACCTTTGGGCTCTCGAAGAAAGTGATCTACGAGAACGAGGAGTTTCATCTACTCCAATCCGCGTTGAACATCGAGGAAGGCCTCGACGGCCTGCGTTACAACAAAGTCGTGATCGCGACGGATGCGGACGTGGACGGCATGCACATCCGGCTGCTCCTGATTTCGTTTTTCCTGCAATTCTTTCCTGACTTGATCCGCAACGGGCATCTGTTTATTTTGGATACGCCGCTTTTCCGCGTGCGCAATAAGAAGAAAACAATCTACTGCTACTCGGAACAGGAGAAGCAGACGGCGATCAAGGAGCTCGGCGCGACCCACGAGATCACGCGCTTCAAGGGCCTGGGGGAAATCTCAGCGGGCGAGTTCAAGGATTTCATTGGCGAGAACATCCGCCTCGATCCGCTGACGTTGAACCACCTGCACAATAGCGACGAGTTGTTGACGTTCTTTATGGGGAAAAACACCCCGGAGCGGCAGGATTTTATTATCGGAAACCTGCGGATCGAGAAGGATCTGGTGGAGGTGTAAAGGGAGGTGTGTTCGGAGATTGGCGGGCTGCGTTCAGAGCGTGCGGCTGGCGGCTTCGAGGGCGGCGGAAAAATCGGGCAGGCGCTTCCGTTTGGCACAGGTTTGAAAGCGGCGGATGGCGGCGGGGGAGAACTTCACCGTTTTGCGGAGCTTGCCCAGCGACTTGCGGCCCGCAGCTGTGCGCACGCCGCCGCGTCCCGTGACGAGGACGTGGCCGACAGCGATGGCGGCCGCGGTGATTTCGGACCGGTCGGAGAAGTCAATTTGGGCGTCGGGCTTGGTGGCGAGAGCGGCGAAATGGGCGCGTTCGGTGACGGTGAGCGGCCGGGCCAGAGCCTCAGCGAGGGTCATTGTAACGAGGGGCATAAAAGAGTTCTCTTTCGTGGCGGCTCGCGGGGCGGGCCGAGATAAGCCGGGTGACGCCGGCGCGGTCGGTAGGGGTGCCGGTGAGGAGCAGGGCATCGGCCACGCGACCGATGGTGTTCTCCCTTCGCTCGACGGGATGGCGGGGATCGACCGCGGTGAGCCGGGCGGGATCGGCGAAGACGAAGGTGGCCCGCACAAAATCCACGCCGTGTTTGGCGAGGTTGACAGCGGCCTTGGCGGCATCCCATTCGAGCTAAACGACCGATAGCGTGCGCTCGATTTCAACTCGCGCAAGGGCGATTTTGGCGGGAGCTTTAGCGTCACGGAGCGGCAGGATTTTATTATCGAGAATCTGCGGGTGGCGAAGGATTTGGTGGAGGTGTAATTTTCATTTTTATCTGCGCGTTATTTAATTGATTAAATAACGCAAATAGCAGTCTAATAGTGTGATGGTAATTTACTATTATTATTTTTATCTGTGCGTTTGAGGTCCCGTGCCAAGGCCTCGCCAAGTCGATCCAGCTGCGCTTACCCTTCGGTTGCAAATCGAAGGTCCGCTTTCGGCGCAGGCGCTCGCGGCAGCGCTTGGCGTGGATCGGTCGAACGTCAGCCGCGCCTTGGCGACCCTCGGGGACCAGATCCTTCGTCTCGGTGTGACGCGTGGCACGCGTTACGCGCTGCGGCGGGAGGTGCGCTCGGCGGGAAACCGCTTTCCGCTCTATCGCGTCGATGCGGCCGGCAGGGCTCACGAATGGGCTGAGCTGACGGCGCTCCAGCCGCGGGTCTGGCGGCTCAGCTGGGCCGACGCCTCGCAGTTTTCGGCGTGGGCCAGACTGATCATGCTGGGGTGTGCGAAGGTTTTCCATCTTTTCTCGGTGACGTTCGTCCGCAAGGATATCCAGGCCGCACACTGGCTCGCGGGCTTTCTCCGGCACTCTGGTTGCCGTCTGATTCGCGAAACTGGAGCGACGACGACACCTTGGTTTATCTGCAAGCAGAGGGGGACGACTTGCCTGGAAACGTGGTGGCGGGCGAGACACTGATGCGACGCGTGGCGGAGCGCTTGCTGGCGGAGTCAGAAGTTGTGACGGAGGCGGTGCGCGCGGAACGTTTTGTCGAGTTGGCCGCACGGGCGGCTGCGGGTGAGGTCGCGGGCTCGTCGGTCGGAGGAGAACAGCCCAAGTTTACCGCGGTGATGGCCGGCGAGGCCGGGGCCGCGCCGATGCATGTGATCGTGAAGTTCGCTGATCTGTTGACTACTCCGACGGGGCGCCGCTGGGCCGACCTGGTGTCGGCGGAGGCGCACGCGCACGCCGTCCTGCGAGCCAGCGGGGAATCCGCCTCGAGGGTGAGGGTGCTCGACGCAGGCGGACGGAGGTTCTTCGAAATCGAGCGCTTTGACCGCGCTGGGGCGCATGGGCGGATCGGCGTGGTGTCGCTGCGCTCGCTCTATGATGCGCTGCCCGAGGCGACCGGCGCGACGACGTGGTTGCAGGCTGCACAGCAACTCACGACCGCAGAAGTAATCGATTCCTCGGCAGAGCGATCCATCCGATTGCGGCAGGCGTTTGGCGGCGTAATCGGCAACACCGACATGCATTTCGGCAACCTCGCGTTTTACCTCGGCGACACCATGCCGCTGCGGCTTGCGCCGGTCTTCGACATGCTGCCGATGCAGTGGGCTCCGACTCCGGGCCAGGCTGCGCCCTCGCCGCAGTTTGCTCCCCTTTCGCCGCTTCCGGGCGAGCGCGCGATCTGGGCCGAGGCGGCGGGATGGGCGGTGGAGTTTTGGCGGCGGGTCGTGGAGGATGCGGCGGTGTCGGCGGAGTTTGCGGCGCAGGCGCGACGGGCGGCGACGCAGGTGGAACGGATGCGAGGGCTGTTTGCATGAGGGCGGCACGGTGGCACGGAATCGCGCTCGCCGTGGTGGCGCTCGCGCTCTCCGGCTGCACGACTACGCCGGCGCCGCGGGTTTCATTGGCGGCGGTGCCAGTCGAGCAACGCGCGCGGGCGGAGGGAAACGTGCGCGTGTTTGATCGCGTGTGGGGACTCGTGGCGGACTGGCACTACGATCCGAAGTTGCAGGGCGTCGATTGGGCGGCGGCCGGTTTGAAATATGGTGCGGAGGCGGCGGCGGCGGCGGACGACAAGGCACTCTACGCCTCGCTCGGCGCGATGGTGGGTTTGCTCAAGGACAGTCACACACACGCGTTGTCACCGACGCAGACGAAGGAGCGGCGCACGCAAACGCGCGCTCGTACGGGGTTTTATATGACGCGTGTCGAGGGGCGTTGGATCGTGAGCGAACTCGTGGCAGGCAGTCCAGCGGAGTTGGCCGGCGTGAAAATGGGCTGGGTCGTCGTCGCGCGGAATGGCACCGCGTTCGGGGAACGCAGCGAGGCGCGGCCGAGGGAGGGCGAAGTGGCGCAGTGGGAATTCTTGGACGATCGCGATCAGCCGGTGGCGTTGGCGATCGCTGCGCAAAGCCTCTCGACGAAGCCGCGGCAGGAGGTGCGGGTGCTGGCCGGTGGCGTCGTTTATCTGCGCTTCGATGCGTTCGACACGGCGGACCGTCGCTGGCTGAGCGATCAGTTGAAAACGAATCGCGCGGCGCCGGGTGTAGTGATCGATCTGCGACGTAATCCGGGTGGCGGGACGATTTCGCTGGGTATCACCATCGGAGAATTTTTTGACCGGGCGGTGGACTGCGGGACGTTTATCACGCGTGGCGGGTATCGCGGTGGGAAAAGCTCATGGCAGATCGGATCGGCGCGTTATGGCGGGAGCGTGGTCGTGCTGGTGGATGGAGCGACGGGGAGCGCGGCGGAGATTTTTGCGGCGGTGCTGCAAGAGCATGGGCGGGCGGCCATCGTCGGGCGCAAGACGGCGGGGGCGGTGCTCGCGAGCTGGTATCATGGATTACCCGACGGAGGGGAACTGCAGCTGAGTCGCCAAGACTACGTGACGCCGCAAGGGCGGCGGCTGGAGAAAGAGGGCGTCGAGCCGGACGTGAAGGTCGTGCGCACGGTCGCCGACGTGCGCGCGGGAAGGGATCTCGATTTGGAGGCAGCGCTGCGGGTTTTGGCGAAGTAGGTATCCCCCCCCCCCCGATCGGGCGGGTCTCACGGCCGCAGAACTGCGGCGACAGCGGCTACGAAGCGTGTCGAGACCGCGGCGTGAACGCGACAAGGTGTGCTGGCGTAGGGTGCTGATTAATCGGGGGTGAATCCGCGCCGCTTGACGCGCGGCGAGGGTGCGTGGCAGCCTGCGCGTTTTAACAATCTCTTTCGCGCGCAATGCCCAAGAAACCGACTTCGAAAAACTCCGACCAATCCGAGTTGCCGCTCGACAGCGCAGCCGCGTCTGCGACGGTGCCGACGTCTGTGTCGACGCCACCGCCGGAGACTAAATCCGGAGAGTTGGCGGTGCCCGCAGAGCCGGTGGCAGCCGCTGCGCCCATCGCCGCGCTCGAAGGTCCGGCGGTCTTCACGCCCGGTCCGCGCCGCGGCGGTGCGACCGTGCAGGAGGAGGATTCCCCGCTGGCGAAGAGTTACCGGGGATGGTTTCTTGAATATGCTAGCTACGTCATCCTCGACCGCGCTGTCCCGCATATCGACGACGGTCTGAAGCCGGTGCAGCGCCGGATTCTGCACACGCTGTGGGACATGGACGACGGGCGTTTTCACAAGGTCGCCAATGTCGTCGGTCGCTCGATGTCGCTCCACCCGCACGGCGACGCGTCCATCGGCGCCGCGCTCGTGGCGATCGGGCAACGCGCGTTCCTCATCGAGCCGCAAGGCAATTACGGCAATCTCCTCACGGGCGACGAGGCGGCGGCGCCGCGTTACATCGAGGCGCGCCTCACGAATTTCGCGAAGGACGTGCTCTTCAACCCGAAGACGACCGAGTGGCAGCTCAGCTACGACGGTCGCGCGAAGGAGCCCGTCACGTTGCCCGCGAAGTTTCCCATTGTGCTGCTCGAGGGCGCCGAGGGTATCGCGGTCGGCCTCGCGACGAAGATTCTTCCGCATAATTTCAACGATCTTTGCCGCGCGGCGATCAATCATCTCCAGGGAAAAACGTTCCGCATCTTCCCGGATTTTCCGACGGGTGGCATCGCGGACTTTGCGGACTACAACGACGGCGAGCGCGGCGGAAAAGTAAAAGTCCGTGCCAAGATCGAACAGCGCTCGAAATATCTCCTCGCGATCACCGAGCTGCCGTTCGGCTCGACCACGGAGACGCTCATCGAGTCGATTTTGACCGCCAACGCGAAGGGCAAGATCAAGGTCAAACACGTCGACGACAACACGGCGGACTCCGTCGAGATTCTCGTCCACCTTCCGCAGGGTGCCGAGCCGGAGAAGGTCATCCAGCAGCTCTATGTTTTTACGAACTGCCAGATGCAGCTCTCGCCGGCGGCGTGCGTGATCGAAAAGGACAAACCGCAGTTCCTTGGCGTGAAGGAAATTTTGCGCCGCAGCGTCGAGCGCACGCGCGAGCTCCTCAAGCGCGAGCTCGAGATCAAGCTCGGCGAACTGGAGCAGCAGTGGCACTGGGATTCCCTCGAGCGCATTTTCATCGAGGAGCGCATCTATCGGAACATTGAGAAATCGAAGACGTGGGAGAGCGTGTTGCACGAAATCCGCACGGGCCTGAAACCGTTTCTCAAGCAGCTGCGTCGCGATGTGACCGACGAGGATATCACGCGCCTCACCGAAATCCGCATCAAACGCATCTCCGCCTACAACCGTTTCCAGGCTGACGAAGCGCTCAAGAAAATCGAAGACGGCATGAAGGAAACGAAGGCCCACCTCAAGAATCTTACTGGCTACACGATCGCGTGGTTCGAGCTGCTTCAGGAAAAATATGGCAAGGGCCATAAGCGCCGCACGAGCTACGACGAGATTGAGCAGATCGACGCCTCGGCCGTCGTGTCGGCCAACCAGCGCCTCTACGTCAACAAAGACGACGGCTTCATCGGCCTCAACTGGCGCCAGCACGACTATATCCAAGACTGCACGATTCTCGACGCGGTGCTCTGCATTATGCGCGACGGTTCGCTCAAGGTCGCGAAGGTGGCCGACAAAGTTTTTATGGGCCGCGACATAATTTACGTCACGATCTTCCCGAAGGACGGCGACACGGCGTTCTACTCGATGGTCTACCAAGACAAGGAGAGCGGGAAAGCGTTCGCGAAACGTTTTCAAATTGGTGGCCTCTCGCGCGACAAGCTTTACCCGCTCGTGAAGAGCGAGGGATCGAAGATCGTCTGGCTGCACGTCGCGAAGACGGAGAAGGAAATGCCGAAGCAAGTGAAGGTGTTCATCGACGGCCGCAGCGGCGCCCGCGTGCGTGAGATTGATTTCGACCTCGGCGCCATCCCCGTGAGCACCCGCAGCGCGAAGGGTGTGACGGTTTCGAAGTGGCCGGTGAAAGAAGTAACACCGATGGAGTAGGGGAGCTACACCCTCGCGCGGAACCCTTCTGGAAAAACGGATTCGTGGGCGTAAAATTGTGGGCCAAGCCTAGCACCAGAGGGCGCGGCTCAGCACTCCATTTCCTGCGAGCGCAACGCCGTGAACAAACACCCGGCGATTGCGTGTAGGTGTCGCCCTGGCATCCGGCACGCATAGAGCCGCCGGATTCAAAGCCCGGCAGCTCGGCGACCAGAGGCTGCAGCCGACCGGGCCTTCGCGAGATTCGACAAGAGGGAGAAATTGCGATCGACGGTCTGAGTCCGGACCTTTCGCCGCGCTCTCGTAAGTTGCGCGCGCGTTTCAGTGGGGAAAATGAAGAAAATAGGCGAAAATCGCTCGAATCGCGAAAGTCCGGATAGGCCTTACAAATCAGGGTGTTTTTTCACGGATCCAACCCGAGAGACGGACCCGCTCGACCAACACCATGTGGGGCACGGTCAGCGCTGCCAGTCCGACAAAGACCACTTGGACCATGCGCGCATCAAGCGCGGTGTCGCGAAGAAAAACCCACGCTAGGGCTGAGCCGGCCAGCACGCCAGCCATCGGCAGCAAGGCGGCACCGGCGACGTATCGCCACGAGGAGCGGCCGGAAAAATTCATCGTCCGTAAAATATGCCGGGCGCTGTGCATACCGCAAAAAAACACGACAAACGACACTAACGGCGGCGCCACGATCGCGAGAATACCGGCCGCCGCCATTTCCAGCGCGGTCCAGAAATCGTGGCGGGTTTGCCACAGCGAGGCGAGGGCGAGACCGACCAGCCAAGGCCACGCCAGCCACCGGAGCCAAGGCACCAACGGCGTCGCCGTGGAGTCCCCCACCAACAAACCAAAGAGTCGGCCAATTTCCTGCGCGTGCCCGATGGTGGGCAGGAGAATCACACTACCCCCGTAAAACAGGCGCGCCGGCCATGGCGCACCTTGCAAAGGATCGCCGGAAAAGTGCGCGGCGGAGATAGCCAGGAAACCGAGCAAAAACAGACCGGGCTGCCAGAGCCACAAACCGACCACCAGCGCGGCCAGCAGGAAATAGAGCAGGCTAAATTGCAACCAGCCGCTCAGGGTGCGAATGCCGTAGCGTTCCTTCGCAAAAATCGTATCGAGTGCCCCGTGCGGCACGCCCAGCACCAAAATGAGCACGGCAACCACGATCAATTCCAGCTGCGGCGACAGGCGCCCCAAGGCGAGCGTGCCGAGGGCGACCAGCAAAGCGCCTGCACTAAAGACAATACCCTGAACACGCAGCGCATTCATGCCGGTTGCGCCCGAAGGTCTTTTCTCGACGACAAACCTTTCAACAGTTCCCGCAAAAACAGTCCCGGCGGCAGCGCGAGAATGATCCGCCAACAATCCGACCAGCGCGGACAATCGTTGAGGAAACGAATCATCGGGCCGCTGTCGGGCATCGCGAAAAGCTTCATAAACAAACTAGGGCCGGCCTCCGGGCGCGCCCGCAACACCCGCAGAAACAAATCGTCCATCGCCCGCAGCCGCCACGGATCGGTGGATTGCGAGCAAGGGCCATGGCCGCAGGCGAGTTGCTCGGCGCATTGATCGGCCCACCGCTGAATGCGTTGAAACGCGAAGCCTGAAGCCGGCCGTGCTCCGCCACCCGCCAAGCCGGCGCGGCACCAGTTTCGGTGGGTTTGCTCCGCAATTGTAGAAAGTCCCATCGGAAGCGATCCTGATTCGACTCGAACCGTTTCACTTTTTGAAATGGCCTGCGACTTGGTCAGCACACCGTCGAGCAGCTCGCCCAACAATTCGGGTCCGAGCGGGTCGGGCGCAAATGCGGTTATCTCGATCAAGGCCTGGCGAGCAGTGACCGGCAGCATGTAAACGAAGACAATCCGTCCGTCTTTCGTCGGCAGAAAATCCATCAGCGTCGCGCAGCCCGCATCGAAGCGATCGGTTTCGCAAAGAATTTCCCGGCCGTAGAACGACTGCCACAGCACGGCGTCTCCGCGCCGGGGCGACCGGACCGGACGGGTATCGACCACCCATCGGGGCGAGTGGGTTCCGAACGGCGTGGCGATGGCCCAACGATTGCCGGTGCGGACGGGCTGATCGGAGACGGCCGTTCCGGTGGTTAATCGGATGCGGGGATTTGCGGCGACCTCCCTTAACGCAGCCTCATAAAAGACGGACGCCGGAATCATTTCATAGGGTGATGACGCGCACTCCACCTCGCGCTGACGACCCTCGGCACTTACCCGCACTCGGCTCCAGCGGTGACGAACAAGCGAGGTGAGTTGGGCGGAGGGTGTGCCCCAGAAACACCACGTGCGATCGTTCACGTAGCGCTCCCGAGATTCGACAATCAGGGTTTGCGGGCAGCGAGGGCCGAGTTTGGCGAGTCGCATGGCCAGACTGAGACCCGCACAGCCGCCGCCCAAAATCATCAGATCGATCTCGCGGCTCATCGCGGGGGATTTGCGCCCGGCAGACCGCTGAGTGCGGCGTGCAGCACGGGTTGATGAGGCACGGGGCGCCAAAAGCCGCGGTTAAAGGGAAGCGTGAAAAACGCCTGCAGCGTGATCCGGATTTTGTCTGTTTTCGAAACAACCGCTCTGCCTTGCCACGTCGAAAAATTATTCCGTTGCAGGCGAACACCGATCGCCCGGTAAACCCGCGCCGCGATCAGAATGCCGAAGCGCGCCCGCAGCGGCAGGAAGGAAAGCCCAGCCTCGCCGCTGGCATAATAGCGGTCGGCCAGTTCCAGCAGTTCTCGGATCGTGCCACGGATCTGCTCGTGCAGCGTCTCGGCGGGTAAAATCAACCGCGCGGGTTCAACGTCACCAATCATGCTGGCGGGAAGATAACGGCGCCCGGCGTGCGCATCCTCGGCGACATCACGACAAATATTGGTCAATTGCATGGCGACCCCAAGATCGATGGCGTGTGGCCGAGCAGCAGGCCGGCTCACATCGAGCGCTGCGGACATCATGATTCCGACCGTGCCGGCGACGCGGTAAGCATATCGCAAGAGATCCTCGCGGGTTTGCATTCGCACCGGGTCGAGATCGGAGATCAGCCCGTCGAGCAGCGCATTGGGAATTTCAGGCGCTATGGAACATTCCCGAAACAAGCGGATCCCATCGCAGATCCCGACATCGTTCGATTGTCCGGTTGCGAGCGCGATGCGAATTTTACTAAAGGCTTTTTGAGTTTGGGGATTCGCGGCGCCGTCGTCGGCCAAATCGTCGAGCCGACGACAAAAACCATAAAGCCGCGTCGCTCGCGATGCATGTTGCGGCGACAAAAAGGTGCGGGCCCAATGAAAACTGCGTCCCTGCCGAGCGAGTGCCCGATTCGCCGTGACAAGTGCGGAATCCAGCGTCGCGGTCATGCGGTCACGGCCTCCCGCCGAGCCGCCGGGACAAGTGCATCGACGACCTTCGCGGAGCACAAAACGCCTGGCAGTCCGGCTCCGGGGTGGGTTCCGGCCCCCGTGAGGTAGAGGTTTTTGATGCCCTCGGCTTGATTGTGGAACCGGAACCAAGCCGACTGACGGAAGAGCGGTGCAACGGAGAAACCCGCTCCGTGCACGCTCAGGTAGTCATGGGCAAAGTCGTCCGGCGTTTTGTAAAAGTCCGCCGTAATGCTTCCACTCAATCCGGGCAGAATGGTGCGATCGAGCGCCGCCACAATCCGATTGCGCAAGCGGGGTCCCTCGACCGACCAGTCGATGTTCGCTTGCTGGTTCGGCACTGGGCAAAGCACGTAAAAGCTATCGCATCCCGGTGGCGCAAAATCTGGGTCCGTCGCAGTCGGACGGTGCAGATAAAGGGAAAAATCGTCCGCCAGAATTTTACGGTGGAAGATGTCGTCAAGGAGTTCGCGGTAGCGCGAACCCATCCAAATAGTGTGATGAGCCACCTCCGGATAAGTCCGGGTCGTTCCAAAATAGAGCACAAAGAGCCCCATGGAATAATGCGCCGCCGCAAGCTTCAACCGCGTCGTGGCACTCTGCTGCGCGGGGGGAATCATCGCGCGGTAAAGATGGGCGGCATCGGCATTGGAGACCACCACGTCGGCCGCCAGTTTCGCTCCCGTTTCTAGGCGGGCACCCGCGGCCCGACCGTTTTCGATGACGATCGAGTCCACCGTTGTATCGAGCTGGATTTTGACGCCGTGTCGCTCCAGCAGACCGCCGAGTGCGGCCGTGACCGCACTGGTTCCGCCCATCGCAAAGTGCACGCCGTAAGCGCTCTCAAGAAAATGGATAAGCCCGTAGATGCTCGTCGTATCAAACGGATTGCCTCCAACCAATAATGGTTGAATCGAGAAAGCTTGCCGCAATTTTTCACTGCGCAGGTGGCGTTTCACCATGCCCCACACGGTCTCGTAATTGCGCAAACCGACCAAGCGCGGGATTTGCTTCAGCATTGTCGAGAACCGGTGAAACGGTTGGGCGGAAAGTTCAGTGAAGCCGACGTCGAAAATGCGGCGGGAGTGGGCTAAAAGGGCGAGATAACCCTCGCGATCGCGTGGTTCGATGCGGCTGATTTCGGCGAGCGTATCTTCCAGAGTGCCGCCGTAGTCAAAGTGGTCGCCGTCGGAAAACTCGAAGCGATACCAAGGTTTGAGCGGAACTAACTTGAGGGAATCCTCCATCCGCTCGCCAAATAATTCGAAGAGTTCTTCCAAGAGAAACGGCGCGGTGATGACGGTCGGACCGGCATCGTGGCGGAAGCCCTCCCGCACATACACTTGAGCCCGCCCGCCCAACATCGCACAGCGGTCGATCAGGCGGACTTCGTAGCCTTTCGCGCACAAACGTAAAGCCGAGGCCATCCCCCCGAATCCGGCCCCGATGACGATTGCCTGCATCACCTATATTCCCGCGAGCTAGAGGCGCTCATTCATCACTCGAGCCAGTTTGCCCAGCAATTCCCCGGAGCCGTTCGGGAGCCCGCTGGCCGCCGCAACCGCGGAGTGGAGGTGCCGTGATCCAATTTCGCGCGCGAGACGCACGGCCTCTGCCGATGTATTCCCGGTTTTGAGAACATTGAGAATGTTCAGGGAAAGCGGGCCATCGCTCCCCGCATCCTCGAGATCGTCGATGATTTGATAACCGATGCCAAATGACTCGGCCGCTTCTTGGGCCAAACCAAAAGAATCCCGAACGCCCGCGCCCAAAAGCGCCAACTCCAAGGGCAGACTGAGCAGAGCTCCGGATTTACGGGCGACGATCGCTTCGTAGCGGGCTAGTTCGGTCACGGGCCGCTTGCGAGCCGACAGATCGCCACATTGACCTTGGATTACTTGGGCGGTCCGCCGATGAATGAGGCGGATCATTTTTGGGACTATCGCGGGTCTGGAGAAGCTGGCTATGGCCGCATAGGCCGACGAGAGCAGCAAATCTCCGGTAAGAACGGCCACATCCGCGCCGCAAGCGGCGAAGACCGTGGGCGTTCCCCGGCGAAGCACCGCGCCATCGTGCAAATCATCGTGGACCAAAGAAGCATTGTGGAGGAGCTCCGCCGCTGCTCCGACGACGACAGAATCACAGTGCGACAAGCCCAGTCGTATTCCGGCATCGAGCCCAAGTCCTGCTCGCACCCGATGGCCGCCGGAGGCTAGGTGCTTCAGAGCGGCTTGAACGGCATCGATAGAATGGGCGGAAGGAATCGAGTCAGATACCAACTCCTCCATCAGGCGCTCGATTTCCGAAATGCTCTCCGCAAAAGAAAAAATACCGACCGATCCATCGAGGTGCGTGGAGTCGCTCATGTCGGGAAACTAAAAAAACCGGCAGAACGACCAAAAGAAATGACGTTCTGCCGGAAGGATGCGAGCGGATTACTTAGCAACAGATTTCTCGGATTCGGAGACGGCGACCGTCCAGATAATCACTCCGAAAGCGATTTTGTTCAAAACGTCGGCGAGATTGTAGACTATATTCAGCATCTTCATGCTGCTCTCCGGGCCGGAACCCGTCAAGTAACCGAGGAAATAGCCGATCGGATAAATCGCCCAACCGAACACCACGATGGTGCGCATCAGCTTGAAAGCGCTCTGAACGCCGAGCGGGGCTGATTCAGCGTTAATTTTTCCAGCTTGGCCGGCGTAGATTTCCCAAATGATAAACGCCCAGCCAGACAAACTGACGATGAATGCCGGCCAAACGGCCATGTAACCCGCTTCTCCCATGAAACCGGCGACGAGCATGACTAAAGTTCCGATCATCAAACGCCAAAACACGCCGGCTGGGACCTTGGTGATTGCGGATAGAATCAAATAAAACTCCACCATTAACAGCGGCACCGTGATGATCCAATCGATGTACCGATAAACGGTGGGAGTGGTGCCGGTGGCAACCCACACGTCTCGCATGTAAAAATAGTGCCACGCAGCAACCAACGTCACGAGGCCGGAAACGGTCAGCGAAGTCTTCCACTTTGCCGTCACCCGCTGGGTCTCAACAAAGAAAAAGGCGGTCGCTGCGACGAGCGCCATTGAGATCATCCAGAACGATACGCCAACGAAGTCATTGGATTTCAAAACAACCCCTGAAGACGCGTAAGCGTTCGAGGGGACGAGGAGGGCAACGAGTGCCAGGATTGGGGTCCGATTGATTAGCGTGGTTATTGTGTTTTTCATTTGTGGGCTCAGAATATCTCTCCGGAACGTTTAGGCATACGTTTCGGATGTAAATTTCTTTAAAAAAAATCTTATGGTTACCTTTTGTGAAGTTGACCCCTTCGACTGGACAGTTGGGACGTGACAGTTAGTTATGAGTTAAGGATGGAGGACAAGCGTGAAAGCGAGTAAGGGGTGCAGGGAAGCGCAGCTTGAGGTGGACCCCGAAAATTGGACAGGAGGGATCGTTAAGTCCAAATCTAAAAGAAAACGATCCACATGTCCAAGAAACGCCGTCAGCATAATCCCGAGTTGAAAGCCAAAGTCGCGCTGGAAGCCATGAGAGGCATCGAGCCAGTGTATGCGATTGCCCTAAGGCACGCGATCCACCCCGTGCAAGTGAGCCAGTGGAAAAAAGAACTGCTCGCGCGGTTGCCCGAAGTGTTTGCGCGCAAGCCCGACGCCGAGATCGCCGAGGTCAAAGCGCGCGAAGACGAGTTGTATCGCAAGATCGGCCAGTTGGAGATGCAGCTCGATTGGCTTAAAAAAAGCTAGCGAACTCGAGTATTGAAGAGCGCCGTCACATGATCGAACCCGCTCATCCTGGTTTGTCCGTCACCCAGCAGTGCGAACTGCTGGGCCTGCAGCGCTCAAGTTACTATCACGCGGCCGCGCCCGAGCCGGAGGAGAATCGGCGTTTGATGCGCAAAATCGATGAAGTGTATCTGAAGTATCCGTTTTTCGGTTCCCGCCAGATGACGCGCTGGCTGCGACGGCAGGGCCACGACTTGAATCGCAAGCGCGTGCAGCGGCTGATGCGGCTGATGGGCTTGGAGGCGATTTACCAGAAGCCGAATCTGTCGCGCGCGCTGGCCGGCCAGCGGATCTATCCGTATCTGCTGCGCAACCTGGCGGTGACGCAGCCCGATCAGATTTGGGCGACGGACATCACCCACGTGCCGGTGCAGGGCGGGCACGTGTATCTCTGTGCGGTCCTCGACTGGCACAGCCGCTACGTGCTCGCGTGGGAACTGTCCAACACGCTCGATGCCAGCTTCTGCGTGCGCGCCGTCCAGCGGGCGCTCGCGCGGCACGGCGCGCCGAAAATCTTTAACACCGACCAGGGTTCTTCCTTAGCCTCTCCCCATTTTTATTTGATTTCACCAAACCATCAGACCACCGATCCACTTTTGCAGAACTTGACCGACACAACTCCATCGCTCCACGGCGCGGCGAGGCACCCCTCGTTCTACTCGCCCTGGCTACTTCTAACCGACCCGCACCGTTCCCTTCCTATGCTGAAGCTGCTGCCCACCTCCCTTCTCCTCATTTTCGGTCTCACCCGCGCGCTGGCGAAGCACGATGTCGTGGTCTACGGCGACACGCTCGCCGGCATCAGCGCGGCGATGGAGGCGGCGCGCCAGCACAAGACCGTGGTGCTGCTTTCCCCCACGCCCCATATCGGGGGTGTCGCGACGTCCGGACTCACCGCGACCGATATGAACCGCAGCACGTCGATCGGCGGAATCGCACGGGAGTTCTATCAGGAGATCTACGCGTACTACCTCCAGCCTTCGGCCTGGCGCGTCCAGACCCGGGAGGAGTTCTTCGAGTTGTCCAAGAAACGGACCTACACCGGGAAAAACGACGCGCTGCGCATGCAGTGGGTCTACGAGTCCCACGTTGCCGAAAGGATCCTCGAGTCGATGCTGCGCAAGGCGGGTGTTGCGGTTGCGCGCCGGAAGCGAATCGCCGAGACCCCCGATGCCGTCGAGACGCTGAACGGGCGGATTATAGCGCTGCGCACGGAGGACGGCGAGCGCCATGCCGGCCGGATGTTTGTCGACGCGTCCTATGAAGGCGACCTGATGGCGCGCGCGGGCGTCAGCCATATCGTCGGCCGCGAGGCCAACCGGGACTTCGGCGAGACGCTGAATGGCATCCGGCTCGCCGGCGTGATCGGCGCCGGCGAGCAGTCGATCGACCCTTACCTGCGTCCCGGCGATCGGGCGTCGGGGGTTCTGCCTTTCATCGACGCCAAGCTCTGGGGCCAGCCGGGCGACGAGGATTCCCGCACCCAAGCGTACTGCTACCGCATGACGCTCACGAACGATCCCGCTAACCGTCGGCCGATCGAGAAACCCGCCGGCTTCAACCCCCTCTGGCACGAGGTGTTGGTGCGCACGCTGCAGCTCGCGCCAGACACCCCATTGCAAAAGATCATCAGCCTTACACCCATGCCCAACCGGAAGACCGACACCAACCAGGTGAACCTCATCGGTGGCAACCGGGATTACCAGACCGCCAGTCACCGTGAGCGCGAGCGGCTGGACCGGATGCATCGCGACTTCGCGGTCGGCATGCTCTGGGTGCTGGCGAACGATGAGCGCATCCCGGCTCCGATCCGGGTCGAGATGAAGCCGTGGGGTTGGCCCAAGGATGAGTTCACGGACAACGACAATTTCCCCCATCAACTCTACATCCGCGAGGCGCGACGCATGCGCGGCACATTCGTCATGAAGGAGGAAAATCTGCGTCGCGAACGTCGCGTGGATGCCGGCCACCCGGTGGCGATCGGCTCCTACATGCTCGATTCCCACGTGGTTTCGAGGGTGGTGGCTGCCGACGGACGGTTGCGCAACGAGGGCTCGCACCTGGAGTCCCGCCTCATCCGGCCGTACGGCATCAGCTTTTACTCGCTCGTGCCGCGGCGGGAGGAATGCCGGAACCTGCTGGTTCCCGTGTGCCTCTCGGCGACCCATGTCGCCTACACGTCGATCCGCATGGAACCCGTCTACATGGCCCTCGGGCAAGCGGCGGGAGCCGCCGCGGCCCTCGCCCTCGAAGCCGACTTGGCGGTGCAGGACATCCCGTATCCGACTCTGCACGACCGCTTGAGCCGGGCCGGCCAAGTGATGGCGATTCCGCAATGATCCGGGTGTTCGCGCCGGAAACGTCCCTCCCATGACCACGCCCTCCTTCGCCGTGCTCCGGCGGATCCTCTGTTCCGGACATCTCTGGCTGGCGCTTCCCGCTCTGCCCGCCCAAGTGCGCCCGCCGACGCCGCCGGAACGGCCGGAGGCGCCGATGGTGCTCGCCCCATTCGAGGTGAGCGCGGAGGGCGACGACGGCTACAAAGCCGCCAACGCGATTTCGGGCACGAGCTTCAACACCGCGCTCCTCGACCTGCCCCGTCCCGTCGAGGTGATCACGGCCGAGTTCATCGAGGATATCGGCGCCAAGGAGATCGGCGAGGCGCTCAAATACAGCGGAAGCATGTCCGACAACGGCAACGCGACGCCCGAGGACGTGACCGGCAACAATTTCTACAACCGCGGCTTCCAGTCGTTCACCAGCTATCGCAACGGCTACCGCTCCTTCGGAGTGGCCGACACCCTTTTCATCGACCGCGTCGAGATCATCAAGGGGCCTTCGTCCACCTTTTCCGGCACCATCGAGCCGGGGGGGACAATCAACATGATCAGCCGCCGTCCGGGAGTGAACCCCGCCGGACATGTGCGCGTGCGCTACGGCTCCTACTCGAGCCGGCGTGCCGAACTGCTCTACAGCACACCGGTCGACGCGGGGAAGAAACTGCGCGTCCTGTTCGGCGCGGCCTACGAGGACTACGGCAGTCATTACGACTACGCCGGGCGCGAGCGGAAGGTCTATGGCGGAAACATCCAGTACGCGTTCACGCCCCGCACTCGGCTCGCGTTCGATGTCCAGTGGCAATCCACGCGCGGCACCCAGGCCATCCCACCGATCTACTTCACCTCGACGACCGGTTACTATGTGCGGGATGTCCCGCGAAGCTTCAACCGCGCCGGTCCGGAGTCCACCTCCTCGATTATCCAAGCGCAGGCCGCGCTGGAATTGACGCACCAGCTGACGCCGCGGTGGGCCGTTCGCGCCGGCGGCTACGTCCGCGGGCAACGGCAGGGGCGCAATACCATGGCCGGCTCGCAGGCGCTCGTCGTCAACGCCGTCACCCGCGTCCGTTCCGTCGCGCGCATCCCCACCGTGCAGTTCACCGGCAACGACAACTACATCGCGCAGGCCAGCCTGCTGGGTGACCTCGCCTATGCCGGGATCTCGCACAAGGTGTTTGTCGGGTTCGAGTACGCCGGCGTGGTCGACTCCCGTAGCCAGCAGTTCCGCCGGCCGACCAATCCGCCCAACCTCAACTTCGACGCCGCCACCCGCGCCGATCACGCTCTCGGTCCGTGGTCCGCCTACACCACGCGCTTCGCGGACACGATGCTCGATTCCGGTCAGCGCGGTTACACGGTCAGCAACCTCGTGCAACTCTTCCGGAACCGCCTGCTGCTCATGCAGGGCTATCGCTACGGCCAGTTTTTCCAGAACAGCGAGAACCGGCTCGCCCGCACCACCTCCAGCTCCAGCCAGAGCGCGGATGTGGGCAGCTACGGCGCATCGTTTCGGGCCGCCCCGCGCATGACCTTCTTCGCCAGCTACGCGGAGTCGTTCTCACCCCAGACGGCCACGGATTTCGCCGGCCGGTTGTTTGCGCCGGTCACCGGCAAGGGATGGGATTTCGGGCCGAAGTTCGACCTCATCGAGGGCCGCCTGGCGGGAACCATCGTCGCCTTCTCCATCGAGCGATCCAACGTGCTCCAGCCCGACCCGGAACACCCCGGTTTCAACACGGCCTCGGGTCTCGACCGTTCGCGGGGAATCGAGTTCACGCTCAACGCGCGGCCGGTGCGGGCCTGGCAGGTGGTGCTGAGTTACGCGAACCTCGATGTGAAAACGATCAAGGATCCGACCCGGCCCGCCAATGCGGGGCTATCACCGCCGAATGTCGCCCGCCACCAAGCCAACCTCTGGAACCGTTATGCTTTTTCCTCCGGTCCGCTGCGGGGTCTCGGCGCAGGGGTCGGCGTGATCTACGTCGGCGAGCGTCGCGGCAACAACAACCTGCCGAATCTCCCGCAGTTCCGTTCGCCCGCGTACACCAAGGCCGACGCAAACTTCACGTACGCGCGGAGGATTTTCGGCCGCAGCACGACGTTCAGCCTCGCGCTGCAGAACCTCACCAACGCCGACTACTACGCCAGCTTCAGCGCCCTGGGCGAACGACGAAGCATGATCGCCTCGGTCCTCACGCGATTCTGAGCCCCCGGCGCATATCCAAGGGGTCACGGCGTAGAACGTCTAATCCGACGCCTCCTTAACGCTGAACGTCCTGACCCCGTAGGGCGCGACGAATCCGTCGGGCTGGTGTTGACGCCGGTGCGGTCCGCGACAGGTGTTCCTAGGCATGAGCGAGCACCGAGTTGTACCCCCCTCCCCCGGATCGGCCTTCCAGCGGTTTCTAAACGGACTCGAGCGCGCCGGCAACGCGCTCCCGCATCCGGCGACGTTGTTCGTGATCCTTGCGGCGGGCATCGTGTTGCTCTCCGGCCTGCTGGCGGGGATCGGGCTCGCGGTCCCGCACCCGGTCACGGGCGCGGAGGTGCGCGTCGTGAGCCTGTTAAGCCACGAGGGTTTCCAGCGAATGCTGAGCGGTGTCCTGCCGAACTTCATCAATTTCGCCCCGCTAGGCACCGTCCTCCTCTGCATGATCGGGCTGGCGCTCGTGGAGACGAGCGGGCTCATGAGTGCGGTCCTGCGATTGATGGCGGTGTCGGCGCATCCCCGCATCCTAAGTGCCGTCGTGGTCTTCGCGGGAGTGATGTCCCATTCCGGCGGAGACATCGGTTATGTGCTGCTGATTCCGATGGGCGGAGCCCTCTTTCATGCGGTCGGACGCAACCCGATCGTCGGGCTCGCGGCCGCCTTCGCCGGGGTCTCGGGCGGCTTCAGCGCAAACCTCCTGCTTGGTACGACAGACGTGCTTTTGTCGGGGCTGACCCAGGAGGCCGCGCGGATCCTCGACAAGGCCTACGTGGTCACCCCCGTGGCCAACTATTATTTCATGGCGGTCTCCGCTCTTGTGATCACAGCCGTCGGTACCTGGGTGACGGAGCGGATCGTCGAGCCGCGCGTAGGCCGCTACACGGGGGACGCGCCCGCGCAAGCGCTCACCGCACTCACTCCGCCGGAAAAACGAGGTCTCCTTGCCGCGCTGGTGGCCTTGGTGGTGTTGGTTGGGTTTGTGCTGGCGGGTGTGTTGCCAACCGGGGGATTCCTGCTGGATCCGAAGCGACCCGACTTCATGAGCTCGCTGTTTCTTCGGCAGCTGCCCGTGTTCATTTTCCTTGGCGGCCTGCTGCCGGGGCTAGCCTACGGGATAGCTGCCGGAACGGTGCGGAATGACGCCGACGTGATCAACGGCATGTCCCGCACGATGCAGTCGCTCGCCAGCTACATCGTCCTCGCGTTTTTCATCGCGCAATTCGTGGCGTTCTTCAACTGGACAAACCTCGGCATGATCACCGCCGTCGAAGGGGCGGCATTCCTGAGGTGGCTCGATCTAGGTCCGATCCCGCTGATGATCGCTTTCGTTCTGCTGGCCGCGGTGATCGATCTAGTCTTGGGTAGCGCCTCAGCCAAGTGGGCGGTGATGGCGCCGATCTTCGTGCCCATGTTCATGCTGCTGGGTTACTCCCCCGAGATGGCGCAGGCCGCTTACCGCATTGGTGACAGCGTCGTGAACATCGTGACCCCGTTGATGAGCTATTTTCCCCTGATCCTGACTTTCGTCCAGCGCTACGACCCCAAGGCCGGTCTCGGCACGCTGGTCGCCACCATGCTACCCTACTCGCTCGCGTTTCTCGTGGGCTGGACCCTGCTTTTGGTCGTGTGGATCTGGGCCGGCTGGCCCTTGGGTCCGGGCGCGCCGCTCTTCCTTCCGACGCGCAGATGAGCAACCCGGCCGGATGGGGTCAGCAACGGTCTTTCAGGCGAGCTTAAAGTTTGGGTTTTTTAGGAGGTGATTGAGGAGGACGATGAGTTTACGCATAAGGGCGATGAGGGCGAGTTTCTTGGCTTTACCGTCGGCGACGAGGCGGTCGTAGACC
>SXGR01433789.1_pt1 | contig 28682 bp, 26 predicted proteins | sample 3174711 | NCBI WGS metagenome assembly SXGR01 (sample SAMN11356860, study PRJNA531348) | freshwater metagenome | isolation source: freshwater sample F1-60 | place: China: Fuxian Lake, Yuxi | collected 2017-12-25
CCTGCGATGACATCCGCATCATCATAGGGATGAACGAATGTCAGGCCCTTTTCAACCGCCGTCCGTCGGGCGAAGTCCGCAGCCTCGGCCAACGTCTCGCCCTTGAGCAGAACCGTCGCACCGAAGGCGCGAGTCTTTCTGATCTTTGTGAACGGCATACCCTTCGGCATGACAATGATTGCCGGAATGCCGAGCCGGCCGGCGTGGTACGCAACTCCCTGTGCATGGTTGCCGGCCGACATGGCGATCACGCCGCGACGGCGTTGCTCGGCATCGAGCCGCGACAGTTTGCAGAGCGCGCCGCGTTCCTTGAACGACGCTGTGAACTGCTGATTTTCGAACTTGAGATGGATCTCGGCGCCGGTGATAACTGACAGCGTCTGCGAGCGCAGGCAGGGGGTACGAATGATCTGCCCCTTGAGCAGGGTAGTCGCCTCGCGAATGCGTTCGATGGTGACCGTCATGACAAAATGATACCCGTTCAGCCTGCGTGCAACAGGGTAAAATTCTTGATGAAGATTTCCCCATGAATTTCACCACCCCGTCCCGCTTCGAAAGATGGCAGACCTCGACGCTTGCACCGTTTCGTAATCGCGTGTTCGCGGTGTTCTGGTGGGCCTCGTTGGCGTCGTCCTTCGGCAGTCTCATACAGACGGTGGGAGCTTCGTGGCAGATGGCGCTGATCGCGCCCGCCGCCGACGACGTGGCGCTGGTGCAAGCCGTCGGGGCTCTGCCGTTTTTCTTTTTGTCGCTGATCGCGGGCGCACTTGCCGACAATTACGATCGCCGTCTGCTGATGCTCGCCTCGCAAATTTTGGCCCTGACCGCGTCGTTAACGCTCGCCGTGCTCGCGTCATTCGGGCAGATCACGCCAGCGGCATTGCTGGCGCTGACGTTTTTCATCGGCTGCGGTGCTGCCGCGTTTGCACCTGCGTGGCAGGCGTCGATCGGTGAGCAGGTACCGCGCGAATCGATTCCGGCTGCCGTGATGGCGAACGCCATGGGCTTCAATCTCGCGCGCAGCGTCGGTCCTGCGATCGGTGGCGTGATCGTCGCGACCGCGGGTGCGGGTGTCGCGTTTGCCATCAATGCGGTGTCCTACGTCGGCTTGATCGCCGCTTTGCTTTGGTGGCGGTTACCCAAGCCGCAGCGCGCGCTGCCGCCCGAGCCGCTTGCGACCGCCATCGCGGCCGGGATCCGCTACGTAAGGCTGTCACCCAATCTGACGGCCATTATGTTTCGCTCGGTGCTGTTCACTGTGCCGATCTCGGCCGTGCCGGCGCTCATGCCGGTGGTGGCCCGCGATTTGCTGGGCGGTGGAGCGCCCACGTACGGTGTACTGCTCGGGGGTTTCGGTGTCGGCGCGATGCTCGGCGCGCTCTCGAGTGCGGCGTTCCGTGCACGATTTTCCAGCGATCTTCTGCTGCGTGGACTGTGTGCGGTGGCAATGTTGGCGACCGTCGCGATCTCGCAGAGTCCGTGGGCGGCGACCACCTTGATCGCGCACGTGATCGCCGGCTTCGTCTGGACGCTCGGTCTGGCCAATTTCAACATCGCCGTGCAGTTGTCATCACCGCGCTGGGTGACCGGCAGAACCTTGGCGACGTATCAAACTTTTGCCTTTGCCGGCATGGCTGTCGGCGCGTGGATGTGGGGACATCTTGCCACGGGTATCGGTTTGCGCGAGACGCTGCTCGTGGCCGGATTGTCCTCGCTCACCACTTTTGCAGTTGCGCGCTGGTTGCCGGTGTCGGTTGCACGCTCGGGTTCGCTCGACCCGCACGTCACCGCGACCTCGCAAGCGCCGCGCGTCGAACTGCACGAGTCCGCAGGACCCATCGTGGTTACGCTGGAGTACCGCGTTCCTGAACCCAATGCGGTGCGTTTCGTGGCCGTCGTCAATGAATTGGGACGGATCCGGCGGCGGGACGGTGCGCGCAACTGGTCGGTTTGTCAGGACCTCGACGAACCCACGCTATGGGTCGAGCGTTTCGAAAGCCCGACCTGGATCGACTATCTGCGGCGACAGACGCGCCCGACGCTCGCCGACCAGGAAATCCGCCAGCGTCTGCTCGGCATAATCGAGGGCGAACGGGGCAGCGTACGTCGTTACATCGAACGTCCGCCGGGGGCCGAACCGCTAGGCACCGCAGGCTCACGCCCCGAGCCTCTCGACGACACGGTCAGCCACGGCTGACTGCGGCCGGTGCCGACTTTCAGGCTTCGTCGACGTCGCGACCCGAAACGATCTGTGGCAACGTGAGTGCAGCGAGTGCCGCCACCAGTAACAGCGGCGCGATCATCAAAGAAAACGACCACTGCCAACCGATGCTGCCGACTGCGAGTGGGACCAGAGCCGGAAACAGCGCAAAACCCGCCGTCAGCGGTGCCGAGCCGCAGGCGGCGTAGGCCGTGGTGCGCATGCGCGTAGGGTAAAGATCGGTGAGCAGGGCGCCGACCACGGCGTTGCTACCATAGAAAAACGCGCCGGTGAGCCCGTATAGCGCGAGATCCTGCCAGTGCGCCTGCGGGATCCACATCAGGGCAACGAGCGCGACCGCGCCGAGCACGGTCCAAAGAGCGAAGGTGTCGCGTCGCGTCATGCGGTACTCGCCCACCCATGCCGCGGCGAGATACCCAAAAATGGCGATGCCGTTGGAGAGGCCAACCAGCTGTGCGGCCTCGGCCTGACTGTAGCCGCGCACGGTGATGAAGTAGGTCGGAAAGAAAAATGCCGTTCCGGCATAGGCGCAGCCGAAGGCAAAAAACAGCACGATGGAGCCGAGGGAGCGGCGTCGATAGGGCGCCGAGAAGAGCTCGCGCAGCAAACCGAAATCGATTCTCTTGGCGCTGTTGCGATTCGCCGCGACTTGTTCGAAGCGCTGACTTTCTGGCAAACGCCAGGCGATCAGGAAGGCAATAGGTACGACGGCGAAACCGATCAAGAAAATCGAACGCCAGCCACTCGACTCGAGTAGTGGTGCTGCGAGCATGGCCGCCAAAAACCAGCCGAGCGGATAGCCGCATTGCAGCACGCCCATCAGCATGCCGCGATGTCGGGCGGGGGCCGACTCGGCTACGTACGCCGCCGTAATGGGCGCGAGACCTGCAGCGACGCCGAAGGCGAGGGCGCGCAGGATCGTGAGCTGGGTGAGATCGGTCACGAAGCCATGCAGACCGACGAAGAATGCCGAGAGCGCGAGTAAGCCGGCGAGGGTCCAGCGTCGACCCCAGGCATCTGCCGCGAGACCAGCGAGGATCACCATGAACGCCGCCGCGACGAAACCCGCCGTCAGAATGAGCCCGACGACTTCGAGGCTCACCTGATACTCGGCGATGATGCCGGGGATGGCGTAGCCGAACAGCGACTGATCGAGATTGCTCATCGTCCAGGCGAAGAGGCTGAAGACGAGCACCGTGACCCAAGTTTTTTGACTGTTGCTCATCGCTGCGATGGTAACTCCTTTGCTGCGCCAGATCGCGCTTGGGTTAAGCTTGTGGGCATGGCAACAGAATCCGCTTCGCCCGCAGAGCGCTGGTTTGCAGCCTATGCCGACGATCATCGTCATCCGGTGAATCAGCAGTTGCACGTCGTCTGCGTGCCGGCGATCGTCTGGTCGGTCCTGGCGATGTTACAGTCACTGCCTGTGCCCGAGACGCTGGCTACTTCGTTCGCCTTTATCGGTATCGAGCAAGGCGCTTTGGCCGCACTCGCGACGGTGGCGGCGGTGCTCTTCTGGTCGTGGCTCTCGTTGCCGCTCGGAATCGGCACGGCCGTGCTCGCCGCAATGTGTTTTTGGTTGAATGCATCAATCCTGCAAAGCTTCGGAAGCTTCGTGCTGATCGTCGCCGGCATGGTCGTGTTCGTGCTGGCATGGATCGGTCAGTTCGTCGGTCACGTCATCGAAGGTCGTCGACCGAGTTTTTTTACCGATCTCGTTTATTTGATGATCGGCCCGCCCTGGGTTCTCGCCAAGGCTTATCGCCTGGTCGGGCTCAATCGGTGATGAGCAGCGTTTTGAAATTACGGAGCTCATTGATGATCTCGAAACTGCATTCTCGTTTCTTCGTTCTGCTCGGCACCTGCGCGATCGCAGTCTCGAGCAGCGTCGCGACTGCCGACGACTCGCTGCTGCGCTTCGTCGAGTCGCGTCGGGCGCTAGATCGATCGGTCGCGCTCGAGATCTGGAACTGGGCCGAGGTCGGCTATCAGGAACAACAGACGAGCGCACGCCTGCAAAAAGAATTGCGTGACGCCGGATTTTCCATTCGTGCGGGTGTGGCCGACATGCCTACGGCTTTCGTCGCCGAATATGGCAGCGGAAAACCGGTCATCGCGATTTTGGCCGAGATGGACGCCCTGCCCGGTGTATCGCAGACGGCGGTTCCCGAGCGCTCGCCGTTGCGCGGGCGGATTTCCGGTCATGCCTGTGGCCATCATCTCTTTGGTACCGGCTCGACGTCAGCGGGCATCGCCGTCAAAAATTGGCTGCTCGCCAACAAGGGATCGGGCACGATCCGCGTTTACGGTACGCCCGCCGAGGAGGGCGGTGCCGGCAAGGCCTACATGGTGCGCGCCGGTCTCTTCGACGACGTCGACGTCGCCTTGCATTGGCATGCGGGCGATCGCAACGTCGTGACCAATGAGCCTTCGCTCGCTAACAAGAGCGCCAAGTTCCGCTTCAGCGGCGTTGCCGCACACGCCGCGGGCGCCCCCGATCGAGGTCGCTCCGCCCTCGACGGTGTCGAGGCCATGAACTACATGGCGAATCTGATGCGCGAGCACATGCCCGACGATGCGCGTCTGCACTACATCATCACGCGCGGCGGCGATGCACCGAACGTCGTGCCCGAGTTCGCCGAGGTCTACTACTACGTCCGGCATCGCAATCCGATGGAGATGGCCGAACTCTTCGAGCGCTTGGTGAAGATCTCCGAAGCCGCTGCGCTCGGCACCGGTACCACGGTCAAGCACGAAGTCATCCATGGGGCCTACAGCCTGCTGCCGAACGACTCGCTCGCGGGTCTGGTCGATCAAAAATTGCGCCAGGTCGGCGGCGTGGTCTGGGACGACACCGAGCGGGCGTTCGCCGAGAAGATCTCCACCACCTACGCCAAGGCCGATCTCGGGCTCGGATCCGAGCGCGAGATCCAGCCGATCGGTAATCGAATGTCTTTCGGGTCGACCGATGTCGGTGACGTCAGCTGGACCGTACCGACCATCGGTTTCAGAACCGCGACTTGGGTGCCCGGCACGCCGGGTCATTCCTGGCAGGCGGTTGCGGCAGGTGGCATGAGCATTGGTCTCAAGGGCATGGAAAACGCGAGCAAGGTGCTCGCGCTGACCGCGGTCGAGCTGCTGTCACACCCCGAGTTGATCAGCGCAGCCCGCACTGAGTTCGAGCGTCGACGCGGGCCCGATTACCGTTACGCGAGCGCTGTCGGTGATCGCGCGCCGCCGCTCGATTATCGTCGTTGAACCCCTGCGGGCTGCGTTCTCGATGGAACCGCCAATGAAAAAGTCTTTGACCAAACTTTACAGCCGGGCACGAAGCATTCCGGCGCAACGGCCGCCCTCGGCAACGGTCGTGCTACTCGCGGCCGCTGCATTGCTGCACTCGCTCGTCACGCCAGCGCAGGCGGCAACGATGACCGAGCGACACTGGGTGATCATCGTCGATAGCGGCAACAAGGCCGGCGAGATCGTCGAGTCCTGCAGCAGTGCGCGCGAGTGCACGGTGCGCTACATCTTTAGGGACAATGGTCGTGGGCCCGAGGTCATCGAGCGGATCCGATACGCGGTTGACGGTACTTACGAACGCTACGCCGCGACCGGCAGCAGTACCTTCGGCTCGAAGATCGACGAGCGCTTCGAAAGCAAGGGGTCGCGGGCGAGGTGGCAGTCGACGGCCGAGCGGGGCGATACCGATGCAGCGACCGGCAAACTCTACCTTTCTCTGCAGGGGAGCGGGCTCGTCTACGAGCCGATGGCGCGGCTGACGACGGACGGCAAGACGCTGCCGTTGTTGCCGACGGGTGTGGTGAGCCGTCGCACGCTCAAGACCCTGACAATCGGCGAGGGTGAACGTCGACGCGAGATCGAGCTCGTGGCTTTCAGCGGGCTCGGGCTGACGCCGGATTTCGTCTGGCTCAGTCGCAGTAATCCGGTCGAATTCTTTGGCTATGTGATTCCGGGTTATAGCGTGACGCTGCCGGCAGGTTTCGAGGGCGAGGGCGCGCGTCTCATCTCGGCGCAGACGGCAGCGGAGAGCGAGTTGCTCGCGAGCTTTAATCCGCGGCTCACCACGCCTCTTGATGGCCTCAGCGTGATCCGCAATGCGCGTCTCTTCGACAGCGAAAATGCGCGACTGCGTGAGGGGCTGCACGACGTGTACGTGCTGCGTGGACGGATCTCGGCCATTAAGCCTGCGGGGTTGGGGATCGTTGCGGCGCAGGCTGCTCGCACGCTCGATGCGGCGGGACGCGTGATGCTACCGGGTCTTTTCGATATGCACGGACACGTGGGCCGTTGGGAAGGCGGACTCAATCTCGCAACCGGTGTCACCACGGTGCGGGACCTCGGCAACGACAATGCCACCGTGCAGCAGATCATCGATCAGACGGCTATCGGCACGGTATTCGGTCCGCACATCGTGCCGACCGGTTTTCTCGAGGGCGAGAGCCCCTATTCGGCCAGAAACGGATTTGTGATCAGCACGCTCGAGCAGGCGAAGAGCGCAGTCGACTGGTACGCCGCGCACGGCTACCCGCAAATCAAGATCTACAGTAGTTTTCCGCGCGAGCATTTGCGCGCCACGGTTGCCTATGCGCACGAGCGCGGACTGCGCGTGGGCGGTCACGTGCCGGCGTTCCTGCGGGCGCGCGACGTGGTCGAGGCGGGCTTCGACGAGCTCAACCACATCAACCAGGTGATGCTCAACTTTCTGGTCGATGAACGCACCGACACGCGTACCCTGCAGCGCTTCTATCTGCCCGCCGAAAAAACTGCGGGTGTCGATTTCGACGGTGCAGGGGTAAGGGAGTTCATCGAGCTGCTGAAGAAACGCGGTACGGTCGTTGATCCGACGCTGACGACTTTTGATTTTCTGCGCCAGCGTGACGGCGAGCTCTCGGCGGCCTATGCGGCGATCGCCGATCATTTGCCGGTGACGCTGCAGCGCAGTCTCGTCAGCGGCGGGATGCAGATTCCGAACGAGCGCGTGCATGCGCTCTACAACCAATCCTACTCACGCATGATCCAGTTCGTCGGCCAGATGCATCGTGCCGGCATTCCGCTTGTCGCCGGCACCGATGCGATCGCGGGTTTCACCCTGCAGCGCGAATTGGAGCTCTACGTGCAGGCTGGCATTTCGGCCCCCGAGGTGCTGCGCATCGCTACGTGGAACGGCGCGAAGTACAGCCGCATGCTGGCCGATCGCGGCAGCATCGACGTGGGTAAGCTCGCCGATCTCGTATTGATCGAGGGTGACCCGACTCAGGACATCACCGCGATCCGCACCGTCGCGCTCGTGATCACTCGGGGACGCAGCATCGAACCGACAGCGGTGTTCCGCGAGTTCGGCATCAAGCCCTTCGTGACGAACCCGCCGCGTTGGGAAAGCGGGGCTCGCTGAGCCTCGAGCGACTCAGTTCGCGCTCGCAGGCTTCGGCGTCGAGGGCACGACCTTCTTGGTCGTACCCGCCGGCTTGGCGGCTCCCGCCGGCGTAAAGCTGAATTTTTGACCGGCAAGCGCGGCTTCGTACATCAGTCCACCTTTGGCGATGGTGAACACCGCAAAACCTCGGTAGAACTCGCCCGTGGTCGTCGCGTCTTTCTTGCCGCCCGCCACGCCGGCACTCGCTCCCGCGGTGCTTGCCGATGCGTTGGCGCTGACCGTGATCGCGACCGCACCGACCCCGACGCCGAACGTGAACTCGCCGGCCGTGAATTCATTGAGTGCGCGTTTGTCTTGCAGGAAAACGATCTGGCTGTAGGCCTGACCGCCCGCCTGAAAGCCGAGACTCAACTGCGTGAGTACCACGTCGCCGATGTAGCGACCTTGTTCGTAAACCTTGCCGATGCCGCGTGCACCGCCGATACCAAGCCCGCCTTTGCCTACGGTCGGGAAGATGGCGTAACCGTAGCTGCGCTCGAAGAACGAGCCGCTTTGTCCGGCATTACGAAACAGTTCTTTCGTGTCTGCGTACTCGTCGGCCCGGGCGGGTGCGCTGCAGGCGAGCGCAGCGATGGCGGCGATCAGAAGACTGCAAAGTGTACGATTCATCCTTAGGCTCTCCGTTGCGTGCCGTAACCGTTTTCGGTTGTCGATGGAAGCGAATGCTAGCGCGTTTGCGAAGCAGTTACACTTCGTGCCCATGGGTACCGAGTTTGGCATCGTGATGGAGGCGTCGCCCGGATACACGGCGCGTCTCGCGGGCGATATCGAAGCCATGGAATTCGACGTCCTCTTGTGTCCTGACACACAAAACCTGAGCCCAGACCCGTTCTCGCAGTTGGCGCTGGCGACGCAAACGACGCGGCGTCTGCGTCTCGGCACGGGCGTGACCAATCCAGTGACGCGCGACGTTGCCGTCACGGCCTGCGCCTTTTCGACGCTGCAGGCCGAGTCGGGTGGCCGAATGATCTGCGGCATCGGACGCGGCGATTCTTCGGCTGCGCACATTGGCGTACGCAATGGCACGACCTCGCAGTTGCGCAGTTTCGTCGAGCGCCTTAAGGCCTACACCCGGGGCGAGACCCTCGACCGTGATGGTACCGCATCACGCATCCGCTGGTACGAGTCGCTGCCGGTCGAGCCGATCGTCGTCGACATCGCTTGCACGGGACCGCAGACCATACGCATGGCGGTCGATGTGGGCGATCGCATCAGCTTCGCGGTGGGCAGCGCGCCCGAGCGCATCCGTTGGGCGATGGACACCGCCCTCGCGCGGCTCGCCGAGACGGGTCGTCCCCGCGACTCGATCCGCATCGGTGCCTACGTCAATCTGGTCTGCGACACCGACGAACAGCGTGCCATCCAACTTGGACGCATGATCTCGGGGATGGTGGCGCACTTCGCAGGCATGAAAGATGCGCCGCTCGATCATCTGCCGCCGCGTCTCAAAGATCTCGCCGCCAAGATGCAAACCGGCTACGACATGAAGCACCATGCGCAGGAGCAGGGCAGCCATCTGTCCACGGTGCCTGACGATTTCGTCGACTGGTTCTCGATCTGTGGGCCGCCGTCCAAGTGCCGCGATCGTCTCGGCGAATTGCTCGCGATGGGGCTCGACCACGTCTATCAACTCGGAGGCTCACCCGTCGCGCACCCCCATGGTCCTCGACAAGAGGCGATGGTGCGTCAGGCGGCGCTTTACGCCAACGAGGTACTACCGCATTTTCGTTGACATCGCATCGAGTACTTCGAGCGATACCCGTTCGGCAGATTCGAAAGCGGCCTCCATGCCGCGTGCGCTGATTGCGGTGTGCTCACCGCAAAAGAAAAGTCGACCATGCGGAGCTGCAAGCGGGCGCGCGAGTTCGACCTGACTCGGGCCAAATATTGCCCAGGTGCCGCCTGCGCAAGGATCACGCCCCCACGAGTACCAGGCCCCAAGTTCGAGTGCGCCGCGCGCTGTGGGGCGCAAGCGCTCGATGTCGGCAATGACGATGCGCGCCGCTTCGTCGCGACTGAAGCGATCGAGAAACCGCGCATTCAGAGCGCTGCACCACACGGTGAGCGTGGTCACGGCGCCGCCGTCGGGTCCATCGCGATTGGCGAGTACCGAGCCGCTCGGCCCGTCGCTCCAGAATGCCGGACTCAGGCCGTCGTCTTCCCAGAAGGGGCGTTTCGGCACGAGATGGAACTGCGTGATCGGTTTTGCGCCCAGGGTGAGGATGGCGCGTTGTTGTGCTGCGGGTGGCAACGGGTCGATACGCACGTGGCGCAACACCGGAAAAGGCACCGAGCAAACCACCGCACGCGCGCGATGCCGCGAGCCGTCGCTCGCATGCACCGTCGCGCTGTCGTCGGCGAGTTCGATGGCTGTGACTCGGCGCTCTTCGAGCAGATCACCGCGTAGCCTCTTAGCCATGGCGATCGGCAAATTTTGATTGCCGCCGCGAAACATGCCGGTAAATCTCGGCCCCGGACCCTCGCGATTGATCGCTTGCCAGTGATCGACGAAAGCGAGTTGCAGTATCGAGACGTCGTGCGCGGACTCGATCCCATAGGACATGTTGGTTTCATAGCCGAGCGCAATCTGTTCGTCCGTGGCGCCTTTGCTACGCAAAAAATCGTGGACCGGCACGTCGAATTGCGAATGGGCAGCGTCGTGCCAGTTTTCGAGATCTTCGAAGGGTCGGTGACGGCGCAGCATGGTGCGCCCCCACTCCATCGGCAGCAGCTTCTTATCGCTGCCGCGGAAGGGATTTCGCGGATGATCGGCCCAGCGCGCGACCGGGATGTGCTCGCCGCCAATGAAAAGCTCCTGTCGATCCGGGAAACGTGCGTAGCGCGGGGCTACGTTCACGAGCTCGACGCCGTAACGCGCGCTCGCCGCGATGACACGCCCGTAAGAGCGCGACACGATGTTGCCGCCGACCTCGGGCTGGCCCGGCAGATCGAAGAGCGAGTACAGGCGCCCGCCCACGCGGCGTCGCGCTTCGAGCACGGCGACTTCGAGGCCGTTTTCTTCGAGGGTGAGGGCGGTCTCGAGGCCGGAGAGGCCGGCGCCGATGACGATGACATCGGCTTGGGTATCGGGGGTGCGCATCGCTGCCAAGGATAGCGGTCAGGGTGTATCTTGTGCAGCGTTATGCCTGCGCAGCAACCGACAAGCGCTTTGTCCACCGCAGCAGTGCTCGAATTGGCGGGCCTGGTGGGCATTCCTATCGACGATCATCTCATGGCCGAGCGCCTGGTGGCGGGGGCGTCTGCGGCGGCAGCGGCCGTCTGTGCGCTACGTGCACGTGGCGTGCAGCCGACATCGCCAACTCGAGCTGCCGATGGCGAATCGGGCGACTACTTGTCCCTGCTTGAAAAGCTCACACCAAAGATTTCGACCGAACTTACTCGGCAGCCAACGCGGCCGACGCAGCCTGCATCGGCCGAGGGCGACACTTGCGAGCTTACACTGGTCGATCTGGCTGTACGATTGGCAGAGCGAAGGCTGCGCAGCGTTGATGTACTGCGGGTGCTGCTGACGCGCGCAGACCGCGCCAATTCGCATACCAATTGCTTTTTGAGTCTCGAATCGAAGAGCGCCTACGCGCGTGCAGAGCTTGCCGATGCTCTGCTCGATGATGCCTGGCGTCGCGGACGCGAACCGACGGCATCGCTGCTCGGCGTGCCGCTTGCACACAAGGACATGTTTGATCGCGCGGGTTTCGTCACGAGCTGTGGCTCGCGTGTACCCGCAGTGGGTATCGCGCAGCGTAATGCGACGGTGATCGAGCGTTTGGAGCTTGCCGGTGCGGTCACCATCGGCGCGCTCAACATGGCGGAGTTCGCACTCGGTGCGACGGGTCACAACGCGGCCTTCGGCGACTGTCGGAATCCGTGGAACCCCGATTACATCGCTGGTGGCTCATCGAGTGGTTGCGGCGCGGCCGTCGCTTCCGCCGCCGCCTTTGGCAGTCTCGGCTCGGACACCGGAGGGTCGGTACGCATTCCTGCTGCGGCAACCGGTGTCTTCGGGCTGAAGCCGACCTATGGTTTGATCCCGCGTACGGGCAGCATGAAACTCTCGCCCTCGATCGACGTCATCGGGCCGTTCGCGCGCAGCGTCGACGATCTTGCCTGTTTGCTGGAGGTGGTCGCGGGTGGCGATGGCGTCGATACGGATTGCTCGATGCGTCCGCTACCTGACTATCGCGGAGCCGTCGGCCGTGCTGTCACGCACGGCATCGAGGGGCTGCGGCTCGGTATCCCGCAGAACTATTTTCTTGTCGATCTCGACGCTGCGGTGCGTGCGGCATTCGAGCGCTCGCTCGCGCTCTTCGAGGCAGTCGGTGCACGACTCGTCGAGGTCCGAATCCCGGCGATCGAGTGGCTGGCGGAACTCAGCCGTGCTGTCGTCTATTCCGAAGCCACCGCACTACATGCGTCGCGCCTGCGTAGACATGCCGCGAGCTACACCCCGCAGGTTCGTCTGCGGGCGAGTCTCGGACTTGCCATACCGAGCACCCTGCATCTCGAGGCCCTGCAGTCGCGACTCGATCTGGTCGAAGAAATTCACCGTGAGGTTTTCAGTCGTTGTGATGTCTTGATGACGCCGACTTTGCCGATCAGGGTGCCGCGTCGCGACGAAACCGACGTTGGTGCCGGCGCGGATCTTTGGCCCATTCTGGGCAGACTCGTGCGTTGCACCGCGCCGTTCAATTATTTGGGTTTGCCGGCGCTCAGCATGCCGGCCGGGTTCGACGATCGGGGCCTGCCGATCGGTATGCACCTGGTAGCCGCGCCTTTCGCCGAGACGACGCTGCTGCGCGCTGCGGCAGTCCACGAACTTTCGGCGGATAGGTACTCCTCCGTACATACGACTCAGGCGGGCGTTGCTACGCTCTTTCCCGTGGCCTGATCACCTCCCCCCTCCGATCGGACCGCACCAAGATAGCCCCGCCTCGCGCGGGGCTTTTTTGTATCCTTCGATCTTCCGATGCTTGGCGTGACTCCCGAAGATTTTCCTGAAGCGTGGCGTGCCGAGGCCGCCCACGCATTTGCCTGCAGCCGCTTCGTCGCCGAGAGCTTTGCGCGCGACTCACGGTTGATGCCGGACTTGCTGCGCCAGGGTGCGCTCACCGATTTGCGGGTGGCAGGCGGACGGTCGTACTGGCCCGAAGGCGCCGAGCCGCCGACGATCGAGACCGCAGACAGCGAATGGCAGGCTTGGCTGCGCCGCTGGCGGCGACGCGAGATGGTCCGCATCGCCTGGCGCGATCTGAACGGACGCGCGGGGCTCGAAGAGACGCTCGAAGATCTCTCGGCTTTCGCCGACGATGCCGTGAATATGGCGATGCGCGTGGCTTGGCAGTTGACGACGCAGCGCTACGGTACGCCTCAATATGCCGATGGTGTGCCGATGCCGCTGGTGGTAGTCGGCATGGGCAAGCTCGGTGGCCGCGAGCTCAATTTTTCGTCGGACATCGATCTGGTGTTTCTGTTTCCAGGCTATGGCGAGACCGTGCAAGCGGTCGCCGTCAGTCACGATGAATTTTTCATTCGGCTCGGTCAGGCCTTGCTGCGATTGCTCTCGACGGTGACGGTCGACGGCTTCGTGTTCCGAGTCGACATGCGTTTGCGGCCGTTCGGCGATTCAGGCCCGCTAGCCTGCGGTTTTTCGGCCTTCGAAGATTATCTGCTGCAACACGGCCGCGACTGGGAGCGCTATGCCTGGGTCAAGGCGCGCCCGATCACCGCCACCGAGACCTATGGCGAACTCTACGAGTCTGCGGTCAGGCCCTTCGTCTATCGACGCTATCTCGACTTCGGCGTGTTCGAGTCGCTGCGCGAGATGAAGCAACTCATCGAAAAGCAGATCGCTCGCAAGGATCTTGTCGATCACGTCAAGCTCGGACCCGGCGGCATACGCGAGATCGAATTCATCGTGCAGGCGATGCAGTTGATTCGCGGCGGGCAGGACCGTCGGCTGCAGGGTCCGCGGCTGTTCGAGATTCTGCCGCAGCTCGCGCGCAGCAAGTTGCTTCGGCCCCAGGTGGTGAAGGAGCTCGACGCCGCCTATCGTTTTCTGCGTACGCTCGAAAATCGGCTGCAGATGCTCGCGGATGCGCAGGTGCATACGCTGCCCGAAGATGCCGATGCACAGGCCCGACTCGCTCGGGCGATGGGTCATGCCGATTGGCAGCAAGTGGTGCGCGACTATCGTCATCATGTGGGGCACGTGCAGCGCGCGTTCAATGCGCTCGTGTTCTCACCGGTCGGCGGCGATGACGAGACGGCCACGGCGAGTGCACGCAGCTCAAGTGCGAGTGCTACGACAGTAACCCGGCACGGCAGTGCCTTCGCCTTGATGCTCGATGAAGCGAGTACCGCGACTTCACTCGCCGAAATATTGGCCGAGAATGGCGTCGCCTCCGCCACGGAGCTTGCCCGACTGTGCGTCGATTTCCGAGATAGCGGACCGATACGCAGACTCGACGCGAACGGTTGGCGCCGACTCGAGCTGTTGTTGCCGCAGCTGTTCGCTGCGCTCGAGGCCGATGACGACACTCTCGTCATGGCGCGAAGACTGCTGCGTGTACTCGAAGCCATCGGTGGTCGCAGTTCGTATTTCGCTCTGCTCAATGAAAATCCCGTAGCGAGAGCGCGTTTTGTCATGGTTTGTCGCGGGGGCGATTTCTTGGTGCAGCAGCTTGCCGCGCATCCGTTGTTGCTCGATGAGCTACTCGATGAGCGAGCGCTCACCGAACCCCCGGGGCGGGCCGAACTTGCAGCCGATCTCGAGGACCGACTGGCAAGCGTCGATCATCACGATCCCGAGCGCCTCGTCGAGGCACTGGCGCAGTTCAAGCATGCCGCCGTGTTTCGCGTGGCCATTGCCGATCTATCGGGCAGTTTGCCGCTGATGCGGGTGTCGGATCGACTCACCGACATTGCCGAGCTGATCGTTGAGCAGGCGATGCAACAGGCCTGGCAGCAGATGACCTTGCAGTTCGGCGTGCCGAGTTGCCGCGCGACCGACGAGTCGCCATCGCGTGCGGTCGAGATTTGCGCAGCGGGTTACGGCAAGCTTGGTGGTATCGAGCTCGGTTACGGATCGGATCTCGACCTGGTGTTCCTGCACGACTCTGCAGGCGCAGTCCAGGAAACCAGCAGCGAGCGCCCGATCGACAATCAGATTTTCTTTGTTCGCCTGGCACAACGTATCGTGCATATTTTGACGATGCACTCGGCGGCCGGTCGACTGTATGAGGTCGACGTGCGACTGCGCCCGAGTGGCAAGGGCGGCATGCTGATCACGCAGCTCGACAGTTTCGTCGAGTATCAGCGCAGTTCGGCCTGGACTTGGGAGCATCAGGCCTTGCTGCACGCACGTGCTGTGGCCGGAGCGCCGGCCTTGCGGGCGCGGTTCGAAACGGCGCGCGTACGCGTGCTCGGCGAGTTCGTGCGTCGCGACACCCTGCGCGAGGAGGTGAGCTCGATGCGCGAGCGCATGCGCCGCGAACTGTCCAAATCGCGCGAAGGTCAGTTCGATCTCAAACAGGATCGCGGTGGCATCGCCGACATCGAGTTTTTGGCGCAGTACTGGGCCCTGCGCGAGGGCGCGCGGCACCCGGCGGTGGTGATGTTTCCCGACACCATCCGCCAGCTCGAGACGCTGGCCTCCGGCGATCTCGTGCCGCAAGCTACGGTCGACGTATTGACGCGGGCCTACCGGGCTTATCGCCGGCGCAATCATCATCGCTCGTTGCGAGAAGAAAGCGGCCTGATCACGAGCAGCGAATTTGCAGCCGAGCGCGCTGCCGTGGCGCGGATATGGGATCAGACGTTCGCGTCGTCGACGTCGTCGGTATAATCGCGCCGCAACCGAGAGATCGACATGTCCAGTAAACCGCTCATTCAACCGAACGCACAAAATCAGTATCAGGTGACGGCTGAAGACCTGCCACTCGCCTGTCCGATGCCGGAGATGCAACTGTGGAACTCGCATCCGCGCGTCTATCTGCCCATCGAAAAAACCGGCTGGGCCAAGTGCCCGTACTGCGGCGCCGAGTACACCCTGCAGCGCTGAGTCGGATTGCCGCGTTGGCGGTCGGCAGTTGGCTGACCGTCTGCGCACCGTCGTCGGCCGCTGGCGAGGGGGCTGTCGCTGCCGGGTCTGCGGGGTCTGCCGTTGCCGAAACCCGAGCAGCTCCGACGAGTGTCGTCCGGCACGCCACGCTGATCGTGCACGACGTCGATGCATCGCGGCGCTTTTATCGGGACTTTATCGGGACGTTCTCGGCTTCGAGTTTTGGCTGGAGAACAACGGTAAGGTAACGGCCGACAGTTTGCCTTCCGAGGCTCCCCTCGGTGCACCGAGTCGCTTTCTGATCATGAAAGGCAAGCATCCCTGGATCGGCATGATCGGACTGCTCGAGTACGGCGTTGCGCGCGCCTTGCCGAAAACGCCGCAGCGACTGCATCCCGGTGATGCCGTCCTCATGATCGAGACCGACGACGTGCAGGGCGTTTATCGACGCATGCAAGCCGCGGGGACGCCGATCATCAAACCGCCCAAAACGTAGGAAGTGACCGGCGCCGGGGGTGTACGGTGGGATGCGACCTTCCTCTTTGCCTGGGATCCCGGCGGTCATCTGCTCGAGATCAATCAGCGCGGGCTGATCCGTAAACCCAAGGCAGCGATCGCATCGGCTGCTGTTGCTGTCGCGAGCGGCGAGGTCACGCTGCGTCGCGAATTCTTTGACGGTTGATATAGCCAATTGCATCTGCGCCGGGCGCTGCCGCGGCAGACTGCGGGGCTCGCAGCGCCGATCGTGCTGCTGCACCAGACACCGCTTTCGGGGCGCATGTTCAGCGAGCTGCTGCCCGAGCTCGGGCGATCACGGGTCGTGCTGGCACCAGATACGCCGGGGTACGGCGAGTCGGCCGGACCTGCCGAGCCGCCCGCTGTGGCGGACTATGCCGAGGCGCTGCACGAGCTAATCGCCGCGCAAAAAGAACCCGTCGATCTGATCGGTTATCACACCGGAGCTTTGCTTGCGGCGGAGATCGCTGCGCGTCATCCGGAGTCCGTACGACGCCTGATATTGATCTCCATGACTTTCTTTAATGCGGAACGTCGAACCAATCTGCGGACGACCACGCCGTTCAGCGAAGACGGTTCGACGCTGCTGGCGGAATGGAAAAGCACGATGAGCGTGCGACCGGCAGGTCAGTCGCCCGAACAGGCCACACGGCTGGTAGCCGAGAAACAACGTGCGGGCACACGCGCCTAGTGCGCGATGGCGGCACCGGCGGCTTACGATGCCGAGCCCATGTTGCGCTCGATCCGGGTGCCGACGACGCCCGTTACACCGAAAGACGGGCTCGCCAGCCAAACCGCCGCTGCTACAGCGCTGATCCCGGGCTCCAAACTGATCGAGATGCCGCAGTTGGGCTACGGATTCTTCGATGCAGACTCTGGGGGAACGGCTAGGCTGATTCTCGAGGCGCTTGAGGCGCCGGTGGCGAATGAGCCCTAAGCAGCGAATCAGCCCAGCTTGTAGGGCTTATAGGATTTTTCTTCGACGATACGCGAGCCGAGCGCGACGTTGATGCGCTTCTTGACGACAGCACGCTCGTCGTTAGTCACGTAAACCGCGCGCGCGAGCTCGATGAATTCTGCATCGAAGGCGCTGGCGAGTTCCTTGTCGCGAATCTTGTCTTCGATGTCCCACAAGGCCTCGTTGACGCGCTGCAGCGCGGCCTCGTCGGCGGCGACCTCGGGGATTGCCGCACCGCTCTCGCGCCAAGTCTTTTCGAGCAACTCGAGTTCGAGTCGGACGTTGCCGACCTTGACGGGATCGGTCATGCGCGCCGACTTGATGCGCAAGATGGTGATTTTGTCGAGCAGTTCGCCCGGCGAAATGGGTACGAGGATGTCTTTCACGGGCGCGATGCTAGCAGGACGTCGAGTTTGTCGCAGACCTCGGCGGTACTGATCAAAGCCATCACGCCAGGCTGCTCGATTTTCGTGACCCAGGGCAGCGCCTCGGGCGTACTCCCCCGAAATTCCCGGGCGGCACGCGGGAAGCCATCAATGCACCAGTCGCGCGCGAGATAGGGGCCGCTGCGCGCAGGATTGGTCGCCGCGTAGAGGCCTATGACCGGCGTGCCCACCATGGTGGCCATGTGTGCGGGGCCCGAGTCGGGGGTGAGCAGAACGCGGGCACGTGCGAGCAGGGCGAGCATCTGCGGCAGCGTGTCCTTGCCGACTTGGTCGATCACCGCGGGGCAGAGTTCGCGGATCGCCGTGGCCATACCGCGCTCCAAGGCAGTCGGGCCCCCGGCAAGAATGACTTGCATGCCATGGGTCTCGATGGCGTATCGCGCGACAGCCGCATAGCGCTCGAGCAGCCAATTGCGCTGCACGTGAGACGAGCAGGGGCTGATCACCATCGTCGGCCGTTCGCCGTCGGAAATCCATCGTTGTGCATAGTCGAGCGCATCGTCGGGCAGCGGCAGATTCCACTCTAGGGTGTGATCGTGTACGCCGCAGGCGCTCGCAAAGCCCATGAAACTGTCGAGCACGTGCTCGCGAGTCCGTGGCGCGATACGCGAGTTGGTGACCAACCATTGCAGTTCGCGCGCCCGTGGCTGATCGAAGCCGAGTTTGATATGTGCGGGTACCTGCGCGGCGACCACGCTCGCCCGCAACGACAATTGCAGGTGCAACAGCAGATCGAATCGGCGCCCACGCAGCGTTTTCCACAGACTCTGCAGGCCGGCGAGGCCGGCACGCTTGTCGACCGTGATAAACTCCACTCCCGGCAGCAGGCTCATCAGCTTCGCTTCGACGCGGCCGATGATCCAGGTAAAACGCGTTTCGGGCCAGGCACGCTGCAGGCAGCGTAGCAGGGGCACAACGTGACAGGTGTCGCCGATCGCCGACAGCCGCAACAGGCAGACGGATTCGGGCGGCGTGGCGAGCGGCAGCATGAGTGAGGCGGTGAGGGCGACGATGACAGATGATTTCGCGCGCGACCCGCCGGAGAGCCGACTCGAAGCCGGGCGCTGCGTGATGCTATATGACCCCTCCCTCGCCGGCAATTTCGCAGCGCACTGGTTCGACGCCGATCACTGGCAGAGGGCGGGCGCACTGCGCGGCAGCGCGCAAGGCCGAGGCAGTACGCATTTCTTCGAGTGGCAGGGACGCAGTTACGCGCTGCGGCACTATCACCGCGGCGGTCTCATGGCGCGGCTGTCGACGGATCGATATCTCGATCGTGGCGCCGAGCGTTCGCGGCCGTTGCAGGAATTTCGGATTACCCGGCGTCTGCAGCAGTTGGGTTTGCCGGTGGCGTCCGTGGTCGCCGCGCTTTACGCGCCATCCGCATTCACCTACCAGGGCGATCTCGTCACGCTGCGCATCGCGGGCGCCGTGACGCTCGCCGCGTTGCTCGGCGATTCCGGGGATTGCGGTTTGGGGGATCCGCGCGTGGCGACGCCCGCCTCAGCGATCGACTGGCCTGCCATCGGGGCTACAATCGCGCGCTTTCATGCCGTGGGCCTGAATCACGCCGATCTCAACGTGCACAATCTTTTGCGCGATGCGAGCGGCGCTTGGTATCTCATCGACTTCGATCGCGCGCGATTCCGTAATCCCGGGCTCTGGCGTGACGACAGTCTGGTTCGATTGCGGCGCTCGCTGCTCAAAATTTGCGATGCGACGGGAGTCATCTTCGACGAGGCCTGGTGGCATGCGCTGTTGCAAGGTAGCGGAGCGCGCGACGGCAGATGATGGCGGTTTTCTATAATCTTGCGCTCTGGTCGTTGCAGCCCTTCGCCCTTGCCGTGATCGTCTGGCGTGGCTTTCGTGATCACGGCTATTGGCGAAATCTGAGCCAGCGTTTCGGTTACGGAGATTTTTTATGCACCGAATCGATCTGGTTGCATGCCGTCAGCGTCGGTGAAGTGCAGGCCGCTGCAGGGCTGGTTCGAGCGCTACGCGCGCAACATCCGGATTCTCCGCTGGTGTTGACCACGACCACGGCGACCGGCGCGGCGCGTGCGCAGGCACTCTTCGGCGATACGATCGAGCTGCGTTTCCTGCCGTTCGACACCCGCGCCAACGTCCGCCGATTTCTCGCTCGCGTGCGACCGACGCTAGCCATCATCATCGAAAAAGAGCTCTGGCCCAACCTGATGCGCGAATGCGGAGCGTGCGGCGTGGCGGTGGTGCTGGCGAGCGCGACGATCTCGACGCGCTCGCTGCGGCGATATCAAAAGCTCGTCGGCGTTTTCGGTGACACCTTGCGCGAACACACGACGGTCGCAGCACGGAGCAAAATCGACGCGGCGCACTTTTGCGAGCTCGGCGTGCCAAGTGCACGCATTCATGTCATCGGCAATCTGAAGTTCGATGTTTCTTTGAGCGATGAGGTCAGATCAGCGGGCGCCGCATTGCGCGCACAGCTTGGTTGGAAAAAGCGCTGTGTGTTGGTGGCGGGTAGCACTTATGCCGCTGAAGAGACCGCGCTGCTCGAGGTTCAGCGGCGCTTGCGTGCCGCGCAGATCGATCTCGCGCTGGTGCTTGCGCCGCGTCATCCGCCGCGATTCGCGTGCGTTGCCGACACGCTGCGTGCGCAAGGCGTGAGCTTCAGCGCGAGATCGGCGATGAGCGATTCATCGTCCTTACACGCCGCCGACTTGCCCACGGTCGATGTACTGCTGCTCGATACGCTAGGCGAGTTGATGACGGCCTATGCGGCGGCAGATCTCGCCTTCGTGGGCGGCAGCTTGGTTAGTGATATCGGTGGACACAACCCGATCGAGCCTGCGGCGCTCGGGTTGCCCACCTTGACCGGCCCCCATGGTTACAACGCGGCCGACATCGTGGCCGCCTTGCAGAGCGAGGGCACGCTCGCCGTCGTCGCGGATGTCGATTCTTTGGCGAGCGCGGTGGGTGCGCTCGCGAGCGACCCGGTCGAGCGTCGCCGTCGTGGCGAGCTCGGTCAACGATTCGTGGCGGCGAACCGTGGTGCGCTACAGCGTCTGCTTGCGCTGTTGGCGTCGCTCAGTTCGCCGGCCTAGGGCGCTTCGCGGACCTCGATCAGTTTGCAGGCGTCGCCGCCGTCTCCGCCAACCAGTCGTTGACCTCTTCGATCATACCGCGGTCGAGGGTGCCCGAAGCGAGGCGCAGCCGCAGCACGTTCAGGATGTAGTCGTAGCGGCTGCGAGCGTAGTTGGTCTGCGCCTGCGCCAGGCTGCGCCGGCCTTCGAGCACATCGACTGCGGTACGAGTACCGACTTCGTAGCCGGCTTCGGTCGCCTTGAGTGCCGTCTGGCTAGATTCCAGAGCCTGTCGCAGCGCATTGACGCGCGAGATTTCACTGATCACGCCGAGGTAGGCATCGCGTGCCTGACGCTCGGTCTGTCGCGAGACGCGGGTCAAGCGTTCACGCGCAGCGCGCCACTGATATTCGCTCTGGCGAACGCGCGACTGCGCCGCACCGCCATTGAAGAGCGGCACCGTCACCTGCAGCGAGTAGCTTTCATCTTCGCTGTCGTTGAGGCGCGTGCCGACGTTGCCGCTCAAGAAGTTGATCGGGCTCGTGGTCTCGACTCCGCTTTTGCTCGCGACCAGATCGAGTTCGGGCAGGTGGCCGCCGAACGCTGCGCGCACGTTGTCGCGGGCGATGTCCGCGGCCAGTCGGCTGGAAACGAGCGCGAGATTTTGATCCATCGAACGCTCGACCCACTGCGCCTCGTCGGACGGATCGGGGGACTTGAGCGGCATGGCATCGCCCGGTTTGGCGAGCTTCGAATATTTTTCGGCGGTGATTTCGCGCAGCAACTCTTCGGCCGAGGCAAGTTGGCGCTTCGCGGCGATGACCGCTGCAGCGGCGCTGTCGCGCGCGGCCTTGGCTTCCTGCACGTCGGTAACGGCGATCAGGCCGACTTCGAAGCGCTTTTCGGCCTGTTCGAGTTGGCGCGAAATGGCCTCGAGTGATGACGATTGCGCCTCCACCGTGTCTTGCGCCGCGAGCACGTTGAAGTAAGCATCGGCGACCCTCAGGATGAGTTGCTGCTCGGCCGCTTGGAAGTCGGCTTCGGCCTGCGCCACTTGGCGACTCGCGCGCTTGATGGCCACCCAGTTGTCCCAAGAAATGAGGCTCTGCCGCAGATCGAGGCTCCAGCGGTCGGTCTCGGGTTTCGAGGCGCTCGCCGAGAGGAAATTGAGTACCACCGTTTGCCCGTTCGGAAGCCGCTGTTCCTGCGGGAACTGACCGGAGCTCGTGGTGTTGGTCTTAGTCTTGCTCGCCGATCCGGAAACCTGCGGCAGAATCGCCGCCCAAGCCTGCGGACGAGCCTCGCGCGCAGCGCGACGCAGCGCATCGGCTTCGCGGATTTGCGGGTCGTTGGCGAGCGCCCGTTCGTAGACCGACTTCAGGTCCTCGGCATGGGCGCCCGTGGAGGCGAGGAACAGGCCGAGGGTGAGCGCGATGGCTCGCTTCATAGAGACCTCAATAGTGTTATACAGGACTATAACAGCTGGCGGGGGTGATCTGACACTTGGCGTGCGCCATCAGTATGGACGCAGCGACGAGTCTATGCTTTCGCCCCAGGCCAGAATTCCGCCGGTCAGATTGGCGACCGACCGAAATCTGCGACTTTCCAGGTAACGACCGACTTGCAGGCTGCGACCGCCCGACCGACACATGACGATGATCGGCGCCGTGGCGTCGAGCTCGCCGAGGCGATCGGCGATCTGACCCATGGGCAGATGGCGGGCGAAGGGCAGGCTGGAGATTTCGAGTTCCCAGCCTTCGCGCACGTCGATGACCACGGGCGTCTCGCCGGCATCCAGGCGGGCCTTGAGGGACTCGACGGACAGCTCCTCGACCATAGCGTGATCCTCCGTGATCAACCCTGGAAACTGAAGCGTTCGGGCTGCGGTGCACCGACCAGCGGCTTGAGTGCCGTTTCGAATAGTGTCGTACTGCGCCAGTCGTTTTGTGCGGTGCGTTCGATGAGGCGTGCCTCCATTACGAGACCCGTGCCAATGACGGCGAAGAGGCGCCCGCCGATGGCCAGCTGACGCTCGAAACGCGCATCCGGAGCGGCTAGAGAGCCGGTGAGCACGATGACGTCGTAAGCGCCGCCACTCAGCACTTCGGCGTCGAAGGCGCTGCGTTGCTCGACGCTGACGTTACGGACACCGGCGGCCTGCAGATTGCGACGCGCGAGGGCGACGAGATCGTCGCGCACGTCGACGCCACGGACGCTGCAGGCCTTTGCGGCTAGGCAGGCCGCGAGATAACCCGCCCCCACGCCGACGAGCAGCACCCGATCGGTCGGCTTGGGATCGACGGCTTGTACGATCCGCCCGGCGACCTTTGGCTCGAGCATGCGATCGCCACCGCCCAAGGGAATTTCGGCATCGGCGAACGCGAGACCGGCATACGCCTCGGGAACGAAGAGTTCTCGCGGCATACGCTTGAAGACGTCGAGCACGCCTTGATCGAGAACCTGCCAGGCACGCAACTGTTGCTGGACCATCTGATGGCGGGCAGCCTCGGTTTCAGTCGCGGTCATCGGCATGGATCGGCGTCCGTCTGGGGTCGTTGAAGGGCCAGGAAAATACGTCTTTTCGCGTTAACTGCCAAGCGCCGACACCGCACCCGAGGCAAACAGGCGGCCGAGGGCGGTCGTCAGGTCGAACTCTGCCCGCGGCTCGGGCTCGCGCGCGCTCCCGGACGCGGCCTCGAGTGCCGCTTCGAGTGCGACTTCGAGCGATAGTCCTGCCTGCAGGCTTTGCCAGAGCGTGTATTCGCGGTGGCTCAAACGGTGCGCTTCGACCTGCTGCTGCCGGCGCAACACCGCGACGCATTCGCCACCCGCATCGAGGCACGTGATCGCAGGCAGCGTTTGCCGGTGTTCGTCGAACAAGGTGTGCACGGGGAATGGCGAGGCAACCAGCGTGAGCGTCGGCTGCAGTTCGAAGCGTAATGCGGCCCAATCGGCGGGCGGGTGTCGGGCGAGCGCCTCGACACCGAGGGCGGGCGCATCGGCGCCGAGCAGCGCAAGCGACCAGGCCCACTCGAGATGGGCGAGATCGACAAGATATTCGAATGCCGAACCGGGCGCGGCGAAACCCGTCGCCAAAAAATCGGCGAAATCTTTCCCAACGTGGTGCAGATCGCCACTGCGCGAGGGATATCGTTCGAAGAAGCGCTGCGCGAGACCATCAAAGAAATCGCTGCCGACGATGCGGGCGATGACCGGGTAGCTCAGCGTCAGCGCCTTGACGAAATTGGCGCGACAATTGTTGTGGTAGATCGCGAGGCGACCCTCCGGGACCGCGCTCGTCAGCAGTGCCTGCGCAAACGCCTGCTGGATCTCGACGAGCTTGCGGCTCATGGTGCGGTCGTCGATCTGTGAGGCTCAGCCATGCAGTCCTCGATCATGCGATCCGACTTTGCCGCCTCGGCAAGCAGCGTCGGCAGGGGCGGTACGTCGGTATCCCATTCGATCAGCGTCGGGCGCGGGCCGAAACGTTGCAGGGCTTCGCGATAGAGCGCCCACACGGCATCGCAGACGGCGCTACCGTGGGTGTCGATGAGCACCGACTCGCCCGCGACCACCGTCGGCGTGTGTCCGGCCAGATGAATTTCGCCTATGGCCTGCGCCGGCAGCGCCGCCAGAAACGCTCGTGTATCGATTCCGTGATTGACGCCATTGACGTACAAATTGTTGAGGTCGAGCAACAGCCCGCAGCCGCTGCGCTGCACGAGATCGCGGAGGAACTCGGCCTCGGCGAGCGTCGATTCGTCGAACTCGAGGTAACTCGCGAGATGCTCGATCAGTACCTGCCGGCCGAGTGCATCCTGCAGCTCGCCGACGCGTGCACACATCAGGGCGAGCGATTCCTCGGTGAAGGGTAGCGGCAGCAAATCATTGAAGTGGTGACCCTGCCAGCTACCCCAGCAAAGATGCTCGGAAACGATTTCGGGTTGGATGCGATGGACGAGGGCTGCGAGACGATCGAGGTGTGCGCGATCGAGCGCGGCGACACCGCCCAAGCCGAGACCCACGCCGTGGATCGACAGCGGATAGTCGCGATGCAAATCTTCGAGTAGCGCCGGCAGCGGACCGCCGTCGGCAAAATAATTTTCTGCGTGCGCCTCGAGCCAGCCGCAGTACGGCCGCTGTACCAGCCAATCGGCGTGATGCACGCCGCGCAGGCCGACCCCCGCCCGGCGCGGCGCCGGGCGGGCGATCCAGCCTGCCGTCATCAGCCGCTCGGCTGCAGGCTACCGCCGACGATGCGCTCGCAGCTGCCTTTGGGCAGCGACAACCATTCGCTCTTATCGCCGTCGACCTTGGCCTGCCCGGCACAGCCGTGACTGTTGGCACCGCAGTCGTTCTTGCCGGCTTTGACGACGCCGTAGCATTTTTCCATGCCTTCTTTCGGGCCCATCGCCTCGGCAACTCCGAGTGCCACCAGACTGCCGACGGCGGCGATGATTAGAGCGTGACGTCTTTCCATGATGTATCTCCTGTCTAAGTACGTGTTGATATTTCTTTGGTGGATCGAGACGCGCCGCGGCGCGTTCAGGGCGCCGCCTTCTTCTGGAAGTCGCCCGCTTCGACGATCGTGATCATCTCGGGCTTGATCCAGCGCTTCACCGCGGCGTTGACGTCGGCGACCGTGAGCGCCGCCACTCGCTTCTCGAAGTCCGCATCCCACTCGAGCGTGCGGTCGAGGAACAGGTAGCTCGAGAGTCTGCCGACGAGTTCGCGATCCTGCGAGCGGCTGACGTTGCGGCTTTGCAGCCAACCGGTCTTGGCGTCGTTGAGCTCGTTGGCTGCGAACCCGTCGCCCAACATTTTCGCGAGCTCTTCGCGGTAGGCTGCGATCAGTCGCTCGGAGTTCTGCGGGTTATAGATCGCGAAGGTGCCGAAGTTGCCGTCTTGGTCGAGCGGGTCTGCGGTCAGGAACGACGACACCCCGTAGCTGATGCCTTCCTTCTGACGGATGCGCACGGCGAGCCGCGAGTTAAGGAAGCCACCGCCCAGCATATAGTTGGCCATGACGAGCGCCGGATAGTCGGCATTGTCGTCACGCAACGGCAGGTTGAGCCCGGCGATCATCACGGCATTGGCCTTGTCCGGCGTGTTGATCTTGCGGATGGTGGCGGACACGTCGAAGAACGGCGACACGGCACGCTCGTAGGGCTGTTTCGCAGTCCAACCCGCGAGAATTCCGCCGAGCGCTACGCGTACCATGCTCTCGTCGAAGTCGCCGACCACCGCTGCCGTCGCCTTGCCCGCGCCGTAGAAATCAGCGTGGAATTTGCGCAGATCGGCCGCCGTGACTGCCTTGACCGCTACCGCTTGCTCATCGAAGCCGAGCGTGCGACGGAAATCTTTGGCGGGGTAGGGCGAAGTGATGCGGTTCACCTCGAGCACGGCGATCGCCTGCGGCTCGCTGCGTTGCTGCTCGATGCCGGCGAGCACTTCGTCGCGCAGCTTGGTGAGCTCGGAATCCGGGAATACCGGATTACGCAGCATGTCGCCGACGATCTCGAGCGTGGGCACGAGATTCTCACGGGTCGAGGTGACGTTGATCGAGACGTTCTGGCCACCGCCACCGATGCCGACCGACGACTTTAGCTTGTCGAGCTCATCGTTGATCTGCTGCAGGCTGCGGTTCTTGGTGCCGCGACGCAGCATCGCCGCCGTCAGTTCGGCAACTGTGGCCTTGCCCTCGAGCGAGGCGAGGCTGCCAAGACGTAGCGTCATCGTTAGATTGACCGAACTGCCGCGAGTCGACTTGGCGAGGAAGTTGTATTCGGCGCCGCCGGGAAAGGTTTCCGAGCGGGTGCGCGCGACGATGTTGGCCGGCGAGGGATCGAAGACCTCGGCCTGCTTCAGCGCCTGCTTGCCTTTGTAATCTTTGAGGACCACGGCCGGATCGGGTGGCTGCGGAATCGTGGCACGATCAGGCGTGGCTTCGGGAACGAAGAGACCCGTGGTGCGATTGGCGGGCTTGAGGTAGGCCATTGCCACGCGGTTCACGTCGGCGGCCGTGACCTTGTCCATCTGGTCGCGCGACAGGAACCACAAGCGCCAGTCGCCCTTGGCGATGAACTCGGATAGACCGAGGCCGACGCGATCGCTGTTGTTATAGGTCTGTTCGAAGAAACGCAGGAACTTGTTGCGCGCGCGCTGAACTTCGTCCTCGGTGACCGGCGCCGACTTCATGCCGTCGAGCACCGCCAGCATGGTCTGCGTGGCATCGGCCACCGGCTTAGCCTTGAGAACCTCGGCGGCGAAGTACATGTAGCCGGGGTCCCGGAGACCGAAGGCGAGGCCGCCGACGCTGCTGGCCTTGCCGCTTTCCACGAGCGCCTTGTACAGGCGGCCCGAGGGTTCGTTGGTGAGCGCATCGGCGAGCACCTGCACGGCGGCAAAGTCCAGGTGTCCGCCCGCGGGAATGTGGTAGCCCGCGGCGGTCACCTGCACGTCACCCACACGGCGCAGCACCACGTGACGCTCGCCGTCCTGCACCGGCTCGACTGTGTAGGTCGGCTGCAGCACGCGTGTCGGTCGCGGAATCTTGCCAAAGAATTCATTCACCCAGCCGATGGTCTTGGCCTCGTCGATCTTGCCGGCGACGGTGAGCACCGCGTTGTCGGGCTGGTAATACTTCTTGTAGAAGGCGCGCAGGTTGTCGATGGGCACGCGCTCGATGTCCTCGCGTGAGCCGATGGTCGACTTGCCGTAGTTGTGCCAGAGATAGGCCGTGGACATGACGCGCTCGAGCAGCACGCCCGAGGGGTCGTTCTCGCCTGACTCGAACTCGTTGCGCACCACTGAGAATTCGCTGCGCAGGTCTTCTTCTTTGATGAAGGAGTTGATCATGCGATCGCTTTCGAGATCGAGCGCCCAGCGCAGGTTGTCGTCCGTTGCGGCGAAAGTTTCGAAGTAGTTGGTGCGGTCGTACCAGGTGGTGCCGTTCGGTCGCGCACCGCGCGTGGTCAATTCCTGGGGAATATTCGGGAAGCGCGGCGTGCCCTTGAACACCATGTGCTCAAGCAGGTGCGCCATGCCGCTTTCGCCGTAACCTTCATGACGCGAGCCCACGAGGTAAGTGATGTTGACGGTGATGGTGGACTTCGACGTATCCGGGAACAGCAGCACCCGCAGACCATTGGCGAGGTGGTATTCCGTGATGCCTTCGACCGAGGTGACTTTCTCCGGCGCCGCGAGTCTGGAAGACTGCGCGGTGGGGGAGCTGGCGGTCTTTTCGGCCGCGAGACCCGCTGGCACCATGCAGACGACGGTGACGGTCAACAGCAAACTGCAGAGACGAGCAATGAACTTGCGCACGGGGCGTGCTCCAAACGGGAAGAGAAGGCTGGTGAGGTTAGTCGTCCCGACGGCCATTTCAAAGGCTTATTTTGTCATGACGCTTCTGGGCCTGGCGGGCGCGCTCGCCGCCGCCCCGCCGCAGGACGCGACTCCCATGATCGACACCACGGCCGCCGCATCCGGGCTCGCGGGCTCGCGCCCGCTCGACCTGCGGCTCGGCAAGCCGCGCAGCTTCATGGCGCCGCGTGACTGGTTCACGGCGCTGCCCGCCGACATCGACGAGGTCATCGTCCGTGGCCGGCGCAAGCCCGAGGAAATCCTCGATCGCAAGCAGATCCCGGCGGGACTCGGTAGTCTCTTTTGGGGCGCGCGTAACCCGGGCGACGCTTGGCGCCTGCTCGTTCCCGATCCGAACGTGAAAATTCCGCCTCGTGACGCCGATTCGCCGCAGGAGCCGCCCGGTGCTTACCGAACCCGCATCGGCGAGCCGGGCAAGATTTTCTAGATAGGGTGGTCCGCGCGCCTGCGGTCCGCAGCACGGTTCCAAAAAAAACCCCGGCAGATGCCGGGGTTTTTTTGCTTGCGAGCGAGTCGCGTCGGATCAGAGCAGCGGCACCAGCAGCAGTGCCACGATGTTGA
>SXGR01054230.1_pt1 | contig 28636 bp, 20 predicted proteins | sample 3174711 | NCBI WGS metagenome assembly SXGR01 (sample SAMN11356860, study PRJNA531348) | freshwater metagenome | isolation source: freshwater sample F1-60 | place: China: Fuxian Lake, Yuxi | collected 2017-12-25
GCACGCTGCGCGGCCCGAACGATTTCGATACGCCTTGCAATTTGAAGTACGCCATCGTCTATACGGTCCTCAGCTTGTTCTCGACGAACGCCATCATGCGGTCGAGCGTGAATCCTACTACGCCGATCGTGATGATGGAAAGCACAATATGCGAATAGATCAGGCTGTTGTACTCCTGCCACAAAAAGCCGCCTACGCCCGGCGTTCCCGTCAACATCTCCGAAGCGACGATCACGAGCCAGGCAATGCCCAGACTCAATCGGAACCCGGTGAACAGGTACGGCAGCGGCGAGGGCAGTAGCACCTTCGTGAATCGCTTCCAGGGCGAAAGCCGGAGCACCTTCGCCACGTTTAGGTAGTCCTGCGGAATGGCCCGCACGCCGTGCATCGTGTTGATTACGGTCGGCCACATCGAGCAGATGGCGATCGTGAAAAGTGCCGCTGGTTCGGATTGCCGGAATAGCACCAATCCCAATGGCAGCCAGGCGAGCGGAGAAATCGGACGCAAGACCTGAATCACCGGATCAAACATTTTCGACAACAATTGGGATGCGCCCAACAACAGCCCCAGCGGCGTGCCGAAGAGGATCCCGAGTAGGAATCCCTTCGCCACGCGCATCAGGCTATAAGCCGCCATCAGGCCGATACCCTGATCCATTTCGCCGCGCTTTTCGAATGGTTGCAGGACGTAGATCTTGCTTTCCTCCCACGTCCTCCAGGGCGAAGGCAGATCCTTCGAGACGAAGGCGCTCACGGCCCACCAAAGTAGCCCCACGGCCACGATTCCAAAACAGGGGAGCAGGAAATGATTTAGACGCTTCAACAACATGGTTTTTGTCCTTATGCCGAAACCGAGTGAATCGGAAACGACTTTGCATATTTTTCGGGATCCTTCGGATCGAACGTTCCGTCGAACAGCTTAACGGGCTGCATGTCCGGCATCGGAGCGGTGACACCCATTTCTTTCATCGCTTCGGCGTAGATGTCTCCGCGCATGACACGGTTAACCACGCCCTTGTAATCGGGTGAGCTCTTGACCATGCCCCACCGGCGGAACTGGCTCATCCACCACAAACCGAACGTCTTTGCCGGATAGTTGCATGCCCGCTGAGAGAAAATCATGTAGTTCGGATCTTGCTCCACGCGGCCATCGCCGTAATCGTACTGGCCGAGCAGGCGCGCGAGAATGATGTCCTTCGGACAGTTAATGTAGGTAGGGCGGCTCACTATATCCGCGACGTTTGGACGGTTCTCCATCTTGTCGATGTAGACGCTAGAGAGTTGCAGCGCCTTTAGGATAGCCTTCACCGTTTTCGGGTTGCGCCCGGCGAATTCTTCGGTGAACGCGCAGACTTTTTCCGGGTGGTCCCGCCACATCTGCTGCGTCGTGATCGCGGTGTGGCCGATTCCGTCCTTGATCGCGCGGTAGTTCCACGGTTCGCCGACGCAGATGCCGTCGACCTCGCCGCTCGCCAGCGCGTCGGCGGCGAAGGGCGGACTGGTCACGACGATCTCGATATCGACGTCGGGGCGGATGCCGACCCCCGCCAGCCAGTAGCGGAGCATGTAGTTATGGCTCGAATGGCGATGCACCACGCCGAAGCGCAGCCGCCGCGTCTGCAGGACCGCGCGCAGCGCCGCGCCGACCGCGAACGGATCACCCAGCGTCTCGCCCAGCCCGCATGCCTTGCCGAGTGCGGTGGAAAACGTGATGGCATTGCCGTTCAGCCCCAGCACGAACGGCACCGTCATCGCCGTCGGCGGCCGATCGCGCCCCAGCGCACTGGCGATCGCCAGCGGCGCGACCATGTGCGCGGCGTCGGTGTGGCCATAGAGCAGCCGGTCGCGCACCGTTGCCCAGGTGACGTCGCGTACCAGCTCGATCGCCACGCCCTCCGCCTCGGCGAAGCCCAGCTCGTGCGCCAGGATCGGCAGCGCGGCATCGACCAGCGGCAGGAAGCCGATGCGGAAGCGCTCGGTGCTCATGCCAGGTCTCCCATCAGCGCCTCGCTCGTCACGATCGCCTCGGCCACTTCGGCGATGCGGCGGTTGGACTGCATCGCATGACCCCGCAGCAGCGCGTAGGCCGCCGGTTCGTCGATACCGCGCCGGCGCATCAGGATCGCCTTCGCGCGATCGATCGTCTGCCGGTCGGCAAGCGCGGTTCTGGCCTCGGCCAGCTCCGCCTGAAGCCGCGAGAATGCCTGGAATCGCCGGATCGCGACGTCAAGCACGGGCTTGATCCGCTGGCGGGCAAGGCCATCGACGACGTATGCGGAGACGCCCGCATCGACCGCGGCAAGCGCGCTTTCCGCATCCGACTGGTCAACGAACATCGCGATCGGCCGGCCCAGCGCGCGCGACATGGCAAAGAAGTCCTCCAACTGATCGCGGCTTGGGTTTTCGAGGTTGATGAGCACAACCTCGGGCGCGCACGCCTCGATCTGGCGGGCCAGCGGGCCGGCGGGATCGATGACGATCTGATCGTCGAGTCCGGCGTCGCGCAGCCCCTCGGCGATGATCGCCGCGCGCGTGGTGCTGGTATCGATGATGGCGATTCTCACGGTTGTCTGGCTACAGGCCGTAACGCGGCGCATCCAGTCTCAGGGAGGGTTCAACCAGATTTTAAAATGACGCTGCGTCGGCAGGGCCGTTTGCCCCGAGCAGGTGACATTCGGAAATCCGTCTCCTTGGACCCAGAAGCGGACGTCCAGGGTGCCAAATCAGCTTCCCAACTTACGCCATCCGTTCACATCATTTGAGCGACGCTTACGGCGACCCGGGCCGTATAGCTAAACTGTCATGCTTTAAGGAGATTTGTTAAAGGTCACCGGGTCCGACGTGGCAGTGATAGCCTCGCCGAGAGCCAGTCGGCGAGGCGCCGAGCATTATTCGAATCTGCGACACGCAGCGTTGTCTCCCCCGAAGGATTTGTACGCGCATCCATGCCTAGGGTGTCAGATGGTGCTTCTCAGCAGATGTCTGTCATCTTCCGACAATCCGAACAGGCGATACACGCGATCGTTCAGTTGTTGCTCGGTCGCGTCGATGCGCGCGGTGAGCGCGTCGATCTCGGCGCGGGTTTCGGCAAGCCAGCTCTCCCACGCGTTCCGCTCCTTCAGCGGAATGTCCGCCCGCAGCGATTTCTGTACTTCCTTGCGGAAGGCGGCGAAGTCGGGGAGCGTCCACCATTCGCGCAGCCTGGTGGACAGCACGGCATCGGCCGGGTCGGCGGCAAGGTCGGGAATGCGGCGTGCTACGCGGCGTTGCAGGTCGAGCCGCGCCTCCGCCGCCGCCTGCGCCTCCTGCGCCAGCGCGGCGAGTTCGGCTTTCTGCGCGTCGGTGGCGGCGGGGATGGGCAGCGTTTCGATGTGTTGTGCCGTAGCTTCGTAGAACCCGCCCCGGACTGCCGTCGTGCGGCTGGTGAAGTGAAACCAAGCAACCGCCGAGTTCAACAACGCCAGCAGGAACCGGTCGTCATTCGGCATGAAATAGGTCTTGTTGTTCGAGTAGACCCCGGCCTCCCCGATGCTGCTGATTGGCTCGTCTTGAAAATGGCCGTAAACGATTTTGGGCCGTTCGAGCGCCGGAACATACGCCTCCTGCGCCTGCTGAAGCTCGAACCACTCCTGCTTCGTCGCGCGCGCTTCCAGCTTCGACTTGAACGGCAGCAGCCAGTCGCGGATTGCGGGATAGTCGTCGATCGCGATGCGGTTCTTCGGGATGTAGATGACCCACAGCCCGCGCGGCTCGGCGCGCCAAGGTTTCAGGTCCTTGCCCTCGAGCCACGGTTTGAGCAGCTCCGCCGAGCGCGGGTCGGCGCGGCACAGCGCCTCCTTCGTCGGCGTGTCGATCACGAACGCCTCGTTCAGCCCTGTCTTAATTCCGTAGAGCGGCGAGCCGTACACCTGCTTCAGCGTCGGGCGACCCGCCACGATTTTCTCGCGCAGCGCCCGCAGCGCGGGGCTTTCCATTTCCCAGGAATCGCCGGTCAGCGCGGCCTGGGGGTAGGGCGCCTTCGCCGCATCGAACGCCGCGCCGAAATCAGCCGCGGGCAGTGCATCGATGCGCCAGAACGCCAAATCGTGCGTCGCCGCCGCCGCGCCAGCGCGCATCGTCATGATGACGGGATAGGTCGTCACGCCCTCGAAGATCTGGAGGTCGCCGAAGTCCACCACCGTCTCGATTGTCACGCGCTTGCGCAGGAACTCGCGCAACGGGCGGCCCGAGCCGGTCTTGAAGAAAGTGGAGCTGCTGATGAACCCGAGCCGCCCGCCCGGCTTGAGCAGCGTGACCCCGCGCTCGAAGAAGTAGGCGTAGAGGTCGGCGCGGTCCGACACCACCTCGTAGCGCCGCTCCAGCCACGGCTTCATCGGCTTGATCAGTTCCATCCGCACGTAGGGCGGGTTGCCGAGGACGATGTCGAAGCCGCCCTCGGCGAACAGCTGCGGGAAGGCGCCGCGCCAGCTGAAGCCGTGCGCGCGATAGGCGTAGCTCGCGTCCTCGATCAGGCTGTCGCCCACCTTCAGGTTGCCGTCGAGGCTGTCGAGCACCTTGCCGCGCCGCGCGGTCTTGATCCACAGGCTGAGCTTCGCAATCTCGACGCTCTCGGCGTTCACGTCGACGCCAAACAGGTTGTTGGTGAGGATCTCGCTGTCGGGATCGTACAGGTCGCCGACGTGCCCCGTGCCGCGCAGCTCGGCAATCCGCGTGTTGACGCGCTCAAGCGCGGCCTTCAGCCAGTCGAACGCCATGATCAGGAACACGCCCGATCCGCAGGCGGGATCGACGATGCGCAACGCGGTCAGGCGGTCGCGATAGTCCTGCCAGGCGGCGAGCTCAGCCTTGGCGGATTTCCACCGGATTGGGTCGTCATCAGCGTTCGCGCCGGGTGCGGCGTGCGTCGCCAGTACGGCGGTGAAGAGTTCGCGCGCGTGGGCGCCCAGCGTCTGGTCGACGATGAAGCGTGCGACGTAATCGGGGGTGTAGACGACGCCGTCGCGCTTGCGCCGTCCGCTGGTGCCGCTTGCCTTCGCCTGCGGCGGCGCCTCGCCGAGCGCCTCGGCCTGGAGCGTCTCGACGTCGGCGATCGACTGTTCGAAGATGTGGCCCAGCACCGTCACTGAGACTTCGCTGGCGAAGTCGTATTCGGCGAGCCGCTTGAACCCCTCGCAGATCGCGTCAGGGAGGCTCAGGTCGAGGATGACGGGGTCGCGCCCGAACAGCCCGCCATTGTAGCGCGGGATTTGGAGTGCGACATTGCCTTGGTCGATCGCGCGGAACAGCCCGAGGAAGTTCTGCCACACGGGGCGCGGGTTGTATGGATCGGAATGCTCGAACGCGCGCAGCAGGCTGTCGTCGGGGAGCAGCCCGTTGTCCTCGGCGAAAGCGATGAACAGCACGCGGTCGAGGATCGTCTGCGCGACGCCGATGGCGTCGATGGCGGGCATGTGGGGCTTGTCCGCCTGGACCGCGCCGATCAGGCTGGCGCGCAGCTCCTTGTAGAGCCGGTACAGCCCGTTGGTGATGTCGCGGTCTTCGCGGCGGCTGAGCGCGAGGATCTCCGCGGTGCGCCCGCCGAGCAGGTTCTCCGCCGAGAGCAGCAGGACGAGCCGCTTGGCCTCGTCGGGCTCGTGCGCGCGCGACAGGTCGAACGTTTCGACGAACTGACGACCGTCGGCATAGCTGTAAAGGCGGATCTCAAGGTAATTGGAGACGAGCACCCACTTCGTACCCACGTTGTCGGCGGCATACTCCCATGCCTGCTGCACCGGACTTTTCGCGCGACCAGCCATGATTGCATCGAGATCGCGGGTGCGTGCGCCCTTCAGCTCGAACGGGGCAACGATGGTGCGGCTGGCGGGGGTGAAGTGCCCCAGTGCCAGGTCGACCGCGCCCGCACCGATTGCCGCCTTCGACGCGACCGTCCAGCTGCCGCTGTCGTTGAACGGCCGATAGCCGAGCACATCCTCAACGATGCGACGCTTGAACTGGTCCTCCACCTCGGTCTCGGATTGGGTGATCAGGCTGCCGTCGCGGATGGTCGATGCCCAGGAGCGTAGAACCGCGAGCGCCGTCTCGGTCACCTGCGGCGTCGCCGCGAGCTGGCGGACGAGGGTTTTGCGGTTGAACAGGGGCTCGGCCATCGGTCGGTTCTAACTGCGCCGCCAACAACCTCAACGCTCGTCTGTTTGTGACAGGTTTCAACGAAGGGGCGCCCAGACCCAGATTCGGCCTTTCACCGGCGTTTTGCTGCCACCCGCAACCGGTCGCCCGTTCATGTACGAGCATCGGTCAGTTCTTTGCCATGCCGGCGGGATCGAAGTCGAACGCGGGATCGGCTCCGAAAGCGCAGCTTTTGCCACAGCTCGCGATACCTTCCGAGCGCCTCCTCAAGCGTCGCAACTCGCCTGCGAACGGTGGAAAGACAGGCGGAGTCGTATCTGGTCGTGAGATACTCGTCCGCACGAGATGTTCGACTTCCATCCGGCTCGGGAGCTCGAACTCGACCCTGCCGAAACCGTTTTTTCCTTCCGCGAGCGAGTGCATGACGGGCACGCGATCGTCCGCCCGCAGCGGCCAAGTGCAGACGATTGCCGCGATCCGGCACGTTTGCACATCGAAGCGGACGTCGATGTCGCCGACGGGCAGCGGCCAATGCTCGTCGAGGTTGAAGCTGGCCTTGACCGGATACGGCAGCTTTGCGAGCGTGGCCGGTGCTCGTAGGGATCGGGTGGAAGGATCGCGGGGGGACGGCTCGGCATCACGGCGTCGCGGTCTGTGGCTTGCGCGTCCGCTTGGCGCGGAGGGCCAGAACGACTACTTCGTCGTCGCGCCACGTCCCGGACACCCCCAGCCGAACGGTCAAGGTGACCTCGGTCGGATCGGTGTCGGCCTTGGCGGCAAGCTCGACCGGGTCGCCAGGATCAGGGGCGGTCAGGTCGATCCGCTCTAGCAAATCATCCGCCAGCAGCTCGTGCCGATCGAGACCAGATCGATGGACGTCGACCCCGCCGAACGAATAGAGGTAGCTTTCCGGCAGCGTCGCGCTTTCGCGCTGCGTCACCGCGTCGCCGAGGTCACGCTGGGCATCGTCGAAATCGGGCCAGTCGTCATGTCCCGCCAGCAGGAGGATCGGATGCGCCCCGCGCAAGATGATTGCAGCACCTTCGGCGGCGGCGGTCTCGAGCAGGGCGCGGTTGGAGCCGACCATGACGCGGCGGCGCCGCAACTTGAAATAGTGCTGCCAGATGCGCCGGACCGCCCGGTCGCGGACCACCCTGGCAAAGCGATCGGCGAAGGCCTCATTCCGCTTGAGCGGCGCGTCCACCAGCAGACGCTTGTCGACACGGGCCCAGTCGACCAGCTTAGTCCCGCGCCCGCCGACGCACGACGCGAATTCCACGCCCGGGAACAGTGCGATGGTGTCGGGAAGCGTGCGCAGCGCGGCGGCCGCCGCGGCGCGCAGCGTGGCGAGCACGTCGGGCGAAATCGGCAGCGCGGCGAGGCGGCGCGTGCGGTGCGCTTCGATCGTCGCCACCGCTCCCACCAACGCCGCGTGCAGTGCGTCGCCGGCATCCTCCGCCGCCAGCGCGGGACCGAGCGCGCTGATCCTTTCGCGCAAGCCGGCGCGGCTGGCGGGCTCGGACCAGGCGGCAGCGGTTCGCGTCAGCCAGGCGGTCAACTGCCACAGGTTCTCGTCGCCAATGAGGAGGCCTTGCTCATCGTCACCGAGGGCGCCGAGCCAGGCGGCAATCACGTCGAACCCCGCGGCGTCGCCCAGCGCCGCGAGCAGCGCGAACCAGTCGTTGGCCAGCGAGCCGACGCGAAATCGGGTGTCGACTGAATAGACGCGGCCAGGAATCCGCTCGCCCTCGGTCATCGCGTCGAGCGAGCGAACGAGATCGTCGAGATTGGAGACATAGCTGCGGCCACTTGACGACCAGTCCGCGAACCGCAGTCGCACGAAGGTGCGGACTAGGTCGACGAGTGCCGAACCGTCGCGCGGCGCGATGGTGCTGGCCAGACGCTTGGCAATCGCAGCGGCACCATGGATGCGCGGCGTCGGTCCTGCCCAGCCGGTTAGGATCAACGCTGTCACGACCCGGAGATCGGCGTGAAGATTGGCGAGCAGGGCCGAGAAGATCGTGGCTGGCAACGCTTCGCGAAAATTCGGGTGGAGCAGCAGCGGCGCTACCTCTGCTTCGACGGCGGTCCAGTCGCGATCGAGCAACTCGGCGCTTAATCGGTCACTGCGCAAGATATAGGCGAAATCCGCCTTGGCGACGTCGCCGGCGGTATGCAGCCACCGCAGGAAGCTCTCAACGTAAAGCTCGCCGCCGATGTCATTCTCGTGCCAGAAGGATGCGACGATCAGATAGGCCGAGCTTTCGAGATGTTTCAAGAGCACGGGCCAACCGCGCGTCAGCGCGGCCCACGCCGCCGCCTCATCCGCGCCTTCGGGAACCTCGCTGTAGAGCGCGCTGGCGTGTAGCGCGGACTCATGGGCGCCGATACTGCGCGTCGCTACGCGGCGATAGGCTTTGGCGATCTGGGGCGGCAGCGCGCCGGGCGCCAAGGCCAGCAGCCCGCCGCCCCGCGGCGTGCGCTGCGCGGTCAGCCAATGGCCGATCCGGTGCACCATGTATTGGGGGAAATCATGCAGTCCGGCGGCGATCGCTGCCGGAACGCCCTCGCGTGGGTGGGGCATCAGATTGGCCGGCATGAACGCAAGGCTGCCGAGGAAACTGTCCTCGCGTTCGAGCTCGGCAACCGCGCGTTCGAACAGCCGGGCGTATTCGCGGACCCAGTTGGCATGTTCGGCAGCGGACTCGCCAAAGGCCGCATAGCTGCGCGTGGCACCCGCTTCATCGACGATGTTGTATGCGCGCAGGAGGAAGGCGTGGAACTCGCGCATTTCGCTCAGCGCAAGATCAAATCCGGTCAATGCTCGCCGGTCGATCTGCACCACGACGCGGTCGCCGAGCTCCTCAAGAATGTCGCTCGGTCCCAGCTCCTCGGGCTCAATCGGCGCGCCAAACACCAGGGCGCGGCGGATCAGCCAGGTTTCGAGCGCGCTGAGCGGCACCCCGCCCACCCGCCGGCAGATGAGGACGTCGCCCTCGAATTCGCGTCCAAGCGGGCCGGCAAGCCCGAGCATCCAATCGAACTTGTCACCGCCCGGTGCCTCGCCGGCGCGGCGACACCGCCACGCCCACAGCTGCGTCGCGGCGCGCAGCGGCGCTCGTCGAATATCGCGCAAGGTGCGTGGCCGACCAAAATGCGCGGTGACGGCACGCTCGCCGCGGGTGCCGTAAGCCGCCCCCACCATCGCGAACGGCGTCGGTTCGCTCGCATCGCGAAACAGCTCCTCGCCGATCGCCAGATAGCCATAGTTGGCGAGCAGCCGCGACAAATGGCGCGGGATGGTGTGCGCCGCGACGAAGCGCTTGCGCGCCTCGGCGCGGTAGCGCGGCCGGATGAATGACAGACTGGTGACGAGGAACTGCCAGGTCACGAGCAGGTTGATGAGCAGCCAACCCCCGAGCGCGACCAGCAGCGCCAAGCTGATCGATGCGGCGAAATTGGCTCGACCGGCGAGGTTCAGCACCATCGCCTCGGGGCCGAGCAGCGCGAGAAGTAGCGCGATCGCCAGTGCGATCCCGCTCGTGCCGACGGCGTACGCGAGGCTCTGCTCGTAATAGACCTGAACGTCGGCATTAGTCGCCGCGCCCTCGTCGCGCTGCACGATCAAGGTGACCATGCCGAGCGCGAGCGGGAAGATCAGGCCGACCATCGTCGCCTGCGCGCCGAGCATGTAGCTCAGGATATCCCGGATCGTCTCGCGCTGTGCAAGATCGGCAGCTATCGGCGCGAGTGCGGCCGGCGTCTCCAGCGTTACGAACAGGCCGCTCGCTACCAGCGCGCCCCAGACGAGCGCGTAGACGCCGAGCAGCCGGAGCAGCGAGCGGTTGACGATTATCGGTCGCAGCAGCCGCAGCCACAGCGGGTTGCGCGCGGCGCGCAGCGTTGCGTTCTGCGCTTGCAAATCGCGCACGGCGCGCGCCGCGGATCGCCGGATGCTGCCGAACAGGTTCATCGCGCCTCACTTGCACAGCCCGCCGCCGTCGTCATCCCAGAGGCGCTGTGGAGCCATGTCGTGTGGAACGGCCGTAAGGCCAAAGGGCTCGGCTATGTCCGCGACAGGTTCGGCGACGCTGCGTTCAAGCCGCCGGCCAAGCGCGACTTCGAGGGCGCGTATATGCGCGGATGGCGCCGGCTGCGCCGGCGCGCGGCGGCCTACAGCCTGATCGGCACGCAGCTCGTCAACGGCTTCTTCGCAGCCGGAAGCGACGCCGCGCGGCTAGCCGCCGCCGGGGGTGCCGGCGACGCCTACCATTTTGAGGCGGGCGCGACGATCGCGCTGCTACGGCCCGAACTCTGGGTCCGCAACACCCCATCGCCGCGGCGGATCGTGTCACGCGACCTAAAGCGTTGGGAAAAGGCGTTCGGGCTCAACGTCACCGGCGACCCCGCCGATGCAGAGCAAAAGGTCAGGGATCTGGTACGCCGCGCCTTTTTCCAGTCGCGGCCGGTGCTGCACATGGCGCATGGCCTCAACCAAGCGGTGACCGAGATTGGACCGACGCTCGACGGCTGGGAAGTATGGGACCCGCTGCTGGTGCTGTTGTGGAACCCGGGCGCCTGGGTGTGGCAAGCAGTCGAGAACGCGCGGACGTGGCGGATGTTGTCGGCGCATCACCTGACGCCGCACCTCGCGCTCGGTGCCGAGGCATAACGACTACGGAGATCGTGGGCCCATATGTGGCGCGCCGCGCTTTCCGGCGCGTAGCCATCGTTCCATGGTGCCAACGAACGTCCGTTTCCCTCAGACGTTCGCTCCAAACCGGCCATTCCGCTTTCCACCCCAGGCAGACATTCGCCTGTCCTAGCCCGCCCACTGGACTAACAGCAGTTCACCGCGCTGGATCGGCCGAAGCAAACAGGCAACTCACCGCCTCCCTGCCGTTCTGCTAGCTGGTCCTCACTACCAGCGGATCGTGGATGCGAAGCTTAGACACGCCTATTGCCATGGCTTTGACTTGTGCCCCCCTGCAATCCGCTTGAGACGCGAATGCCACAAATAAGTCACTTCGCAAGGTGGCCATTTTCGCGCAGCCAGTCAGTGAGAATGATCTCGATCAACGAAGAAACCGATCGCCGGTCTTGCTTCGCAGCCGCCTCAAGCGCTGCCTTCAACTCGGGTTCTACGCGAAACCCGAGTGGATGGGTTTTAGCCATTCCTACATACTCCAACAATCTTATTGACTGCTCATACATTGTATGAGATTTATCGAGTGTTGGCAACAGCGAATGCGGCCCGATGCCGGTGTACCACCACCGCCACCGGGCCTGACCACAACCGTCTGTTTTGGAGACGATCATGGCTATCCATATCTCTAACACGGCGTTCCGGCCGTGCACCATCACCCTTGCCCTGCCGCCGCGCGATCGAAAGGCGATCGAGCGCCAGATCGAAGCGCTGATCGAGCTTCTCGATACGCTGGATGGCGACATCGAGCTCGAGGACGACGAACTGCACGATGACATGCTCGATCTGGGCGAGGGCTCGGACGAACTTGCGACGCTACCGATCTACGGCACCGACCAGACCCGCGGTCCGCTGAACTTCTTGGCCGCCCATAAGGCGCAGATCGAGTGCGCAGCGTGAGCGCCGATCACTTCGAGCTCGTCTCCTTCGGCGAGCGCCAGATCCTGACCGTGCAGAATGACGACGGGGTCTTCGTCGTCATGAAGCCCATCGTCGAGACATTGGGTCTCGACTGGACTGCTCAATATCGTCGCTTGTGTCGACATCCCGTAATGACGAAAGGTATTGCCGTTACGACGATACCTTCCGCCGGCGGGCCGCAGGACGCACTCCTCCTTCGCCTCGATCAATTTCACGGTTGGCTGGTCACCCTGCACCCGGACCGGATCGCCGACGCCGACCGTCGGACGGTGATAATCGAATATCAGGAGCGGGCGTTTCGCGCGGTGTTCGAGCACTTCCACGGGCCGATCGGACAGGCGCCCCCTGCCCTGCCCGCCGGCCAACGCATCGCCATGCAGAACCAGGTGCTGCGTCTCGTGAAGCAGCTGCAGGCAAGCCGCCACAAGGTCGAGCGACAGATTATGCACGAGATGCTCGGCGGGCTGTGCCGCGATCTCGGCCTGTCAACGCCAGCCCTCGACCGGCTAGGTCAGCACGCGCCGGACGACGACGATCTGGTCGACGCCTTCTGGGCAGCGGTCGACAAGCTGCGCAACGCGGGCGCCGATTTCGACCACAGCCGGACGCCCGAGCGTATCGCGTTCAGCCTGCTCGAGCTGCAGCGCCAGTTCCAGGCGGCGCGGATCGACCTGCTGATCGACGGCCGGCTTCGCACGGCTCTGAAGGCATCGGCTCGCTTCATCGGCAACCTCACGGTCAACAGCCGGCTGCTCGAAACCTCGAAGCATTGCTGGGTCTTTAGAGCCGCGGTTTGATCCCGGGGGCGGCGGCGCCCTTCCCTTCAATCCCAGCCCCGCGACGAGGCGGTCGTTCCATACGGGACGGCCGCCTTTTGCTATGCCCGGCCGCCGGCAAATCCCGGCTGCGCGCCCATTGTCCCGGAGGGGGGTCGGGAAAACCCTAACATCGCTAACGGCTATCCGTGAAGCCGTCGAAAGTGGCGGTTTTCCGCCAGTTCCGGCATTAGTGTTCTGCCGTCATCTGCCCTAACCCCAAATTGGAAGAAACCTCATCCCATTGAGAAGCAACGGTTTTTGATAAGTTGTAGATGAGGGTTTATATTCCTAATCTGGTTAGAGTGAGGTTAGGGCCTTTGTTAGGCCGAAGGCCGCAGAAATTAGCCATGGTGATGAGGGTTAGGGTTTTCCCGTGCCCCCCCGAGCTACTAAGCCGGGGTCGCGTAGTGCCTGCACAATCGGCACGTTTCCGTCATTTCCGCCTTCCGCTCGCTCACTGCCGTCGCTTTCGCCTTCCGCCTCCGAAGTCGCCGTGAATTGCGCCGGCGATCGCCGCGTCTTCAGGGCTCGTGCATTGCAGGCTCGGTGCCGGAACTCGTGCTGGTGGCGATTGCCACGTCGAGGCTTGCCGCCGGCATCTCCTGCCCGACATCGAGCAACTGCGCGCTGCTTCGGCCAGGATGGCCAGAGGCAACAGCGATACCGGCCTGCGGCCTGGAACGCCCCGATCGCCGTCTTTGCGCCGACACCCGTGAATGCATCGCCAGCTGCGTCAATCTGCGTCAGTGCGGGCCGCAGGATCACGCGTTTTCACCCACGGTTTTCTACGGGCTGCGTCAGGACTGTCCACTGCGTCGAAAGCGCCAAGTTTAGTTCGCAGGCGAGGCGGGGGGAAAAGCGTGTTTTCAGGGGGTGCAGACATGCCCCCTCCCCTGACCTCCGCCCCCGATCTGGTGGGCATTGAGCCGCGTTGTCGACACGCACTTGGGCGGCTAGCCTCTGCGAGTGATCGACGAGCAAGAACTATGGGCGTGTGCCAATCTGCTGATCGAGCAGCACGGAGATGGCGCCCAGGCCGCCGCGATGAAGCGCGCGGACGAGCTGCTGGCCGCTGGCAAGGTTAAGGGTCACCGGACCTTTCGGCGGATCGCTGATCGGGTGAAGCAACTGCAATGCGTCACGACCGACCGGCAAAAGCACTAGCGCGAGTGCAGACAGAACCAAGCCTACTACGTTCCCTCCAAGAGCGCTTGTCGACATGGGTGGAAAGTCACCAGTCCGCTTTCGGGCCGCGATCGTTGGTAAGCGGCCGCTCGATCATGAAGCCGCCGCCGGCAGTTCGAACGTCCGTTTGGGTGGAAAGCTGCCGGTCCGCTTTCGGGCCGCGATAGCCGAGAAGCGGCCGCTCGTTCACGAAGCGACCAAGGCGCGCGAGCGTCCACTCAGGGTGGGAAGCGGAATGGCCGCTTTGGAGCAGTGGCCTGAAGTAAGCGGACATTCGTTGGCTGCTTTGTTCGGGCCGCTATGCGCCCGATCCCGTTCCTTAGATCTGCGGAAAGCCGCTCCCAGCTTCCGCCGTTCGTTAGGCTGAAATTTCCAGGCGGACCCGTTAGAAGGGGGGGATAATCGCCTCACCCGCAAAGCTGGCTCAAATTGAGCTTTGTGCCTACGCAGGGAAACTCGACAGCCGGCCGCCAGCGTGTACGGCTGATCGCGAGGGAGCCGGGCGACCATATCAAGGTCGGTCTCGTGCCCCCCTCAGAAACGCGGTCGGACGCGCTGGAACGTCGGGTTCGCCGCTTCAGCTTGCAATCCTCACCTCTGCTGGCACGGTGGACGGGTCGCTCGGTCATCTATCAAAAGGGAAGCCATTGCAGCCACTGCCGTTATACAATGACCGCGATGCAAACCCGCTGACGGCCGCACCAAACCCGAAGCCTTCCGCGGTGGACAAGCGGGGCTACGGCACCCTTGCCAGCCTCTACACCGCCTTCTCAACCGACTTCGCCCGCTATGCGCTCGAACTCTGCTCAGCTAACGGCCATCGCATCATCCTCGACCCCTTCGCTGGCATGGGGACACTTGGAGAGGCCGGTCGCGAAATGCCGGTCAACCTTCTGCTGAACGACCTCAATCCCTTTGCAAGCACATCCTGCGCGTTCCGATGCGCGACCACGAGCGACATCTCGGCCGCAATCGAGCGACTTCGCACGTCCACACTTTGCAAAGAGACGAGAACCGAGTTCGAGGCGTTCGACCATGCGGTTCGAACCAGGGCCGCCAACGCCGGCACGCCCGCTGAGCTTCTCGAACTAGTGAACGACGAGGAGTCCCGATCGGCGCTTCTCGAAATCCATCTGATATCACTGATCAGGATCGCGACCCACCGCCGTCTCCAAGGGTCGAACCCCACCTGGACGAAGCGGTCCACTAACCAAGAGATCGTTCCCGCCACGTTCGAGATTGCGCGTGACGCGGTTCTGGCCGCTGCGGCGTCCTACGCGGCACGCCTTCAAAATCTGAACCACGAGTTTTCTGCCAAGGTGACCTGCGGCGACGTTGCGGCCCTTAAGCTGGAAGACTGCTCGATCGACGCGATCGTGACCTCCCCGCCCTATCCGAACAGGACTGACTACATCCGGCACTATCTTCCAGCCACCGAATTGCTCCTCGGCGCCGACCCGGACGCGGAGAGATCGCTGCGCCAGACGCAGATCGGCACTCCCTTGATCCGGGAGACCCTGCCGAACGCAAAACTTCCGGACAGCGTTGAGAACCTCATCCAGCGAGTCAGGACACACGGCAGCTACGCTTCCGAGCGGTACTACGCGAAGGGATTCCTCTACTATTTCAATGACATGAGCCTGACGTTCGCTCGGATGCGACGGTGGTTGAAGCCGGGTGGGCTCGCGATCATTGTCGTCCAGGACGCCTACTACAAGGAAATGCGGGTGCCCGTCGGGGACCTGCTGACCGACATCGCGGGGAAGCATGGACTTGTTCCCGAATCGCGAAAGGACTTCCCGGTTCGGCATGCGCTATCCCGCCTGAGCGCGACGGCCAGAGCCTCAGCGCCAGACCGCGCCGCGGTGGAGTCGGTGATCATGCTACGGCGTCAGTAAATGGACTTCTGGAACTGCGGCTCCCGGAACCAGGGGTAACCTGGCTCATTCAGGGAGCTGCAGAACCCGGCGAAGGGGCATCGGCATGGCGCAAGTGCGCGAACTTCGTACGGCATGTCGGAAGGCGCGGGCGCTTCGCAGTGAAAGGGCGTGAGTTCGGGGCCGAGCTCCTCGACGCAGATCGAGCGTCCGATCTGCCATTCCAAGTAATTCAGGGTCGCGATGTCGATGCCGGAATAAAGCGCGGTCTGCCGCATCGCCACGTCGACCGCTCCCCTCAAGAGCTTCACCAGCCTGGGACGGGCCGGCCGATTTTCGCCAAGAAGTTCATCACGCACCGCGTCGCTTGTCGGGACGACGCGTCCCGACCGCAGGTAAAGCCGGATCAGATGGTACTCGACCGCCGGCTTCAGGTTCTCGGGGTCGCAGAACTTCATGATGCCCTCGCGGTGCAGATCATGTGCGAGAACACGCGCCTTCTTGTCGAACGGGTCCCCAGTGAAGGCGGGGATCGACGCGATCGTCTCGTAGAAGCCCGACGGGCCCTCGAGCGTAGGGTTCCTCAGCAGCCTGCTCAACCCGCCGCCGGCGGCCAACATCTCTTTCAGGCTCCGAGCCGTCTCGCGCAGAATCCTAGAACGCTCGACCGCCCGCACCCGCCCCTGCTTCGGGTAATCCTGCAGCAGGACCGAGATCTGCCTAGGTGTCGTGCCCGCCAGTGCCTCTAGCCGCGAACCCACGTCCGGCAGCAGCCATTCCGCCATCGCAGACTGCAGCACATCCCAATTCATCTGATGGCAGACGGATATGAATAGCGTCTTGAAGACAAGCTGGTCGATCTCAGGGAGGTTGGTCCACGGCTCGACTGCATGTTGGTCTCGAAACGGCGCCAGAACGAGCGCCGCGTCCCGACACCGGAACAGGTCTACCCGGAACGGATCCCCATCGAGGTCCCGGTCAAGGCTCATCGATGTGCCCGAGGGCTGGAAGTTTGCTTGCCAAATATCCGACGCGCTCGCCCGTCATCTCCGTTTCCAGGGTTATGCGCTCAGAGACGCCGATCCCAGCGCGTCCCAGCGCCGCGATCTTTGCGGGATTGCGAGACGCGAAACGGACCTCGGAGCCGTCGAAAACCTTTCGCAGCGCTACGACGTGGTTGTCGAAGTTCCTGGGTTCGATAGGCATCCCCAGCTCCTCGAAGGCTTGGCCGGTGTTGACGCCCTTCTCCTGCTGCAGGGCGATCGCGTCGAGCTTACGTGCGATCCCCGCTCCTCGTCCCTCCTCCCAGGCGTAGGTCATGACGCCGCCACTGTCGCAGATCGCCTTGACGGCTGCGTCCAGCTGGACGCCACAATCGCAGTCCTTGGCCCTGAGACCCTCGCCAAAAACGCAGGCCGACTGGAACCGGACCACTGGAATGCCGCTGGGCTCTCCCGCTGTGTAGACCAACACGTTCCCGCCGGGCAGCTCCGCTAGCTGCGCGAAGATGTCACCGTGGGGGGTCGGTATCCGGACGGGTGCCCGTGGGCCAATTCTTGGCCATTGCCTGCCAGTCATATCCTGAGTCAAACATCCTCAATGAACGATCGCGATCGCAAGTACGACCGCATGGATAGGGAGCAGCTCTACGGACGCGGGGAGCTGCTGGACGAGCTCATGTACCAACTGGCTGGAGGTTGCACCATCTTCGGCTTCGACGGCGTTAGCGGCATCGGGAAGTCGCAGGTCGCCGACCGCTTCGCCGACTTCGCCTCGAGAGAGGATGCCCGCGTCTACATCCGGATCGATGTCGCGGTACAGCCGTCAGAGGAGCTCCTGATCGCGCGGCTGTATAACGAGCTGCGCGAGGTGCCGAAATCGTTCTCGCAATCGAGCGACGGCCTTGCGAGCGAGATCCTCGCGAAGGCGCCGGGCATTGCCAAACGCGTCCTGGCAGGAGCGTTCCAGGATGTCATGAAGAAGGTGAGCGAGCACCTCGAGCACACCATGGAGGCCATTGCCAACGAAATCTCGGGCGAGCATTCCGAAGGCAGCACAATAGCCCTTCTCGCCAACGCCAACAGCGGCAACGCCCGCTGGTTCATCCGCGAGTTCATGACGTTCGTTGCTGACCTCGGCAACCCGATCATCCTGCTCTTCGAAAACTACGAAACCGCAGAGCCCGGCACCCAGGACTTCCTCAACTGGCTCCTCAGCGTGAAGCCGGCCCATTGGGTGGTCGTGCTGGTCGCGAACGTTGAGAAGCTAACCGAGACCGACTGGCAGAATCGCATGGTTCCGGCGATCGAGCTGAAGGGTGGCGCGGTCCGGCGAGTGAACGCGCCTGGCAGGCAGGCGATCGCTGAATGGTTCGAGGACATAGTAAGGCGAGCTCCTTCGGAAGCAGAAGTCGATCAAGCGATCGCCAAGACGAACCAGGGCAGACCCGTTTGGCTGCGGGAATACCTTCCAGCAGTCGCCGCGGGACGCGCGTTGCCAGTAGCCCCCGCACTCGCCACCCAGGTCACCGCGCGGCGAAACGCTGTCGGGATCCCGGCACGGCGCGTCGCGGAGCTGATGGCATTCGCCAAAGCGGAAGCGCATATTCCGCGCGAATGGGTGGAATCCGCCGCCGCACACTACGGGGTCGACCATGTCGGAAGCGCGATCGACGAGCTTCTCGGTTGCTCCGAGATCGTCGCGAACGCCGACGGGCTGTCGTTCTACAACAGCAGCTATCGTGATGGCTGGCGTGCCGGCTTTGCCCAGCCAGACCTCGTCAAAGCTGAGAACGCGTGGTATGAGGTCTACCTGGCCGCGTCCGAGGCAATGCTGTCGATTCCGGGAGCGGGTATTCTACCTGGACTCGCGTTACGCATCGCTGCGAACGACGATGGCTCGGCCATCACGCGCGTGGCGACCAACCTGGTCCGATCTGGGAGCTACAACACCGCGTTGGCAATCGTCGACGCGTCATGGCAAGCGGACACGAAGATGGCTTCATCGGGATTAGACGTGATCGACCACGCCATCATGGCGGCGCAGATCCGTCTGGATGTGGGCAAGTACCGGGACGCTAGCGAGTCCTTGCAGATGGTCGCCCGGTTCCCGGAACGAAGCCAGCTGCAGGAGACCCAAGCCGACCTGGTCCGCCTGAAGCTCGCGCTTCGCCAGAACGCCTACCCATTGGTCTGGACGATATCGACCAAACTCGAGAATGAGGCTGGTCACGACGCTGTGGTCCAGCTGTCGAGAGAACTCGTCGTCAACACAGCCTACCGCGACCTGTACCGGCAATCGGACATTTCGGATTCCGTCGCACGCATCGTCGACTACGCTCAACAGGTGCCCGAGAGCGAACGCGCTAAGGCGGGAAGATCGGTTGCTCGTTCACTGGCAAAACTCGGCCGGATTGACGAGGCGCTGTCCGCCGCCGAAACTTCGTTGGCCTTCGCGAAACAGAGCGGAGACGTTCGTGAGATCGCAAACGCGGAACTCGCGATGGCCGAAAGCCTGCGCTACGGGGGCCGCCTGGAAGAGGCTGTTGCATGCTACCGTGATGCGGAGGCACTCGCGCGGGGGTCGGGCAACCGCGACTGCGAGATTTGGTGCATTCTCGGCCGCGCCTGCGCGCATCTACAGGCCGGCGATCTTTTGGATGCCCAAGACGCTCTCAAGACCGCGACGAGCGTCATCCACGCCCCGGGGTTCGAGCATCCGCTCGAGAGTGCGCACCTCGCCATGCTGCGCCTGATCCTGAGTTCGCTACATGGCAACGCAATCGACCCTGCTGACGCGTTGCGCGCATACAAGAGCTTCGGGGTTCAATGGCCGGCCGCCTTCATCAGGGAAGTCGAGTCATCACGTCGCGTTGCGGATCCGATCCCGATCTGACTGTCGTCGAGCTGCCCTCAGCCGCCAGCCGCCGGAAGAGCGATGCCGCGCGTCGAAAGCTCGTCGGCAAGAGACCTCTCCAACGCCTCAGGCGTGGAGCCATTCACCAACTCGAAGTCGGCGGGCGCGTCGTGCCAGTGGTACTCGGTCTCGTGCAGCGTGGAAACGCCAATCGCCGCCAGCGCGGGGCGTATGGCGGGGAAACGATGGACGACGTGGTCGGCAGCGGTTCGACGTTCTCCAATGCCGGGCCTCACGATGCGCACGAGGGTTCCGCCCAGTCGCTCGATCACAGACCAGTCGCTCGGAAACCGCAGGTCGTCGATTACGGCAGGGGATGGACAGTCGCTCCACATGTCGCGGATCCTAACCTCGACGGCGTTCGCCCAGAGGTTCGCGGAGATCATGCGCCGTCCCCAGTCCGTTCCAAGCGTCTCCATCGCTTGGCGCGGCGACCTCCCGCCGAGGAGGGCGGAAGGTCGCCTGCGCACCTCCGGGGGACCGGTCAGCTGCTCAGACGTGACTCCGAGAACGGCAAGCATGTCCTTTATCGGCTGGCCCATGTGCACGCGCGTGAATCCACGGCGTCCGACCAATCGGCTGGCAAGCGTCGTCTTTCCACTGCCGGTCGCTCCGACGAACCCCAACAGCAGTGGGACGGCGAATTCGTCGGTCATTCAACACCTCTGAATAATCGTCGGGTCCGGGTGCTGCTAAATCGCCGCCCGCCGAGGGGCTCTCCGGTCATCCGACACCGCTAATCAAACAGTGCGATAATATTGACCTGAGCTTCGCTCAAAGCGAATCTGGGCCGCAATGGCCGAGTCGGCCGACACGCTTTGCAAATCGCGGCTTTCCACGCTGTCGGTCGACATCATCGGCTCACAAGCTCGACACGCCCGCTCGGGAACCTTGTCGTTCTTGCGTTCGGTCCAGACTATACGGCCAACGTCGGCTGCTCGCACCTACCCATCGGAGTCAGTCCGACCGCAAGAGGCCGGTCCGAGCGTGAATGAACGAACGCATTCGGGGAGAGGCCATGGAAGCTCAAATAGCGGTTTCTGGATCCTTGTAGGTCCCTTCCTACCTAGTCCGCTCGTCACGTTACATCTTTCGAACAGCTCGTTCCTCAATGGTCTGCGAACGAGTTTATTTTGGACGCGAACTGCGGAAGCCGGTTTGGAGAGTGGCACTGTCGATCGCCTGGGGATGACGGGGCGGGAAAGCGGACATCAGCCCTGTGCGGTGGCCCCTGTTTTCGTGTCGAACGTCAACTCCTCGTAGGCCGTCATGGCAAGCCAGGGTTCATGCAGATCATCTGCCTCAGCGTCGTTGTCGACGACGTCCTCGTTCTCGGCGAATAATACGACGGCGTTCCCACCGTCCTTCGTGCTCGCATAGATGACGCCTTCGATCGGAGCATCGTCGACGAGGACCATGGTCCTGAAATACTCGGTGATGATCTGGGTCGGCAGGTAGTCAACGTGCGGCAAGCGTTTGCGATCGATGGGCGCCTGAAAATCGGCAATGAAGGAATGCATGAACATGGCGATTGAGCGATCTCGCGCGTGCTCGGAGTCGAAAAGGCTTGGAACCGGTGGAGCCGCGCGCACATCGAGCACAATCACGTCGCGCTGCACCTCGAACCGTGCCGCCGCGAAGCGCCCGGACTCTTCCGCCACTTCGGCCAGCGCGGTTTCCCGCGTTTCTGCCCCGTAAAACATCGGCACTCCCGCAGGGCTCATGCGGTTGGGAAGCGTGGCGAAGTCATATGGCGGCGGACCCATGCGGCGAGGGCCGAAGCCGCTCTCACCTTCGCTCATTTCTTGGCACCTGATCCAGGCCGTCCCCGCCGGCATCGCCGCCAGCATGCCGTGGGTCTCGGCGAACGTCGCAATCCGCTGAAGCAACTCAGGGATCTCGTAGGCTGCCTCGCCCCACGCGAGGTCGCGCTCGAGCGCGCGATCGGGCTGTGCGAGAAAGAAGAACCTACGCCTGTGCTTGATGACCTGCTTGAAGGCCGCCCAGCTGTTGCCGATCGCCTCGCCTTCCTGTGTTCCCAGGGGATTAAGCAGGCACCAATCCTGCTCGGGCAGCGTCTCGGCGAGGTGGGACATGAGCGTGCCGTCGTCATTCGGCAGCTCCAGCTCGATGTGGTTCTCAAGCAACTCGGCGGTGTCGAACTCGTCTTCCGGGAACATCCGGTCCTTGGTCTCCGGATCGTTCGGCAGTGACTGGTCGGCACTCGCATACTCAATGTCGATCTGCCGGAGCATATACTCGGCAACGTCTTCCAGCGGGGCTGCTCGCACGGCTTCCCCTGTGGCGCCGCAATAGTCGCAGGCATGGCTGTCCGCCTGCCTTTCGATTTCATGCTTCAAATGGGGGTCGGCGAAGCAGTCCGAGCAGACGCGCCGCCCATCAGCACCCTCGGGACGGATGCGACGCTCATCCATTATGATCGACAAGTCGCTGAAGTGTCCCAACCTCCAAAATCTCCATTCCGGCGATACGTGCCCGACTCTAAGCTGTTGCCTTTGCCCCGTATCCTACCTGCCCGCCGGCGCCGAGTCCGCCAACTTCCTTGTCAGTCGCGGCGATCGCAGCACTCATAGCTCCACAATGATGGATTGGAGGCGACCTCAGTTTGGCTAAGATCTTGCTCCTTGTGCCCGCTTGCAACGGATATGAACGAACGGCGGCTTTTAAGAGACGGCAAAGCGTCGCCGAACGTCCGGGAATGGGTCGAACGAGCAAAGCGAAGAAGTGAGCTTAGGCTGGCCGCGCAGGCGCATTTACGAGTGTTAATCCTAACGGCGCGATTGCGGAAACAGCAGTAAGCCGTTTCAAATCGAACGAGAGAAAATCGATGTCCAAACGAGGCATACCTGCGCGCGCAACTTTGGCGTCCTGGGCCCAGGCAAGCACCAAAATCGGCTGTACTCACGAGCCGAAATTTATCCTGCATCATGATCACCTTATCGATGAGGCAAGAAGGTGGGTCCGCGAAGCGCTTTCAGATGCGAACGGGCCGGCATTCGGTAGGATTTGGCCTGCGTTTTTAAAGGCTAATCGTTCGCTGTTCCATGACCCCGCGTACGTCTGCGCAACTTGCAACGAACAGGATGCTGCGCTGAAGGGCCTGCCGGGCAGCGTTGCTGCCATTATACCCACCAGCATGTCCCTTAGCGCGACTGATCTGAACTGGCTTGCAAACGAGAAGATGAAAATGCGGCGGTTTGGCAGGAAAAGAGCCGCCGAGGCTGTGCGAGCGGCTTTTCGACCTGTAGCCTCGAAGCATATCGCAGCGTTTAATGTGCGAAGCCGGACTGTACGCGCTGCTGTAGATGCTCATTGTGATAGGGCGCGTTCACCGAGGCCTTCGATCTGCGCTGGAGTGGACAGCTGACCGAAGGAACGGAAGCGAATAGCGCCAAAGGCCGGCTGAATGACCGCTCCTGGGTTTTCGCCTTCGCCCCTGAATGAATGTCCGAACCTGGGCAGCAAGCTAGGCGCTCAGTACGTCCGGAACTGGCTCATCTCGATCAGCCGACGATTTCTTCGCTCTGCATGAGCGTTGAGCTAACGGCTCGCGCAAACGGCGAAGACATCGCACAACCAATCTGAATTTCGCAGCTGGACAACGCCACTGCAGCACCACTCCTCGGGGACCCCATGCACCAATCATCCGCCATCCTGACCATCGACACCGCCGGCCAAGGCCTGGTCGAGGTCACCGATCGCGTTTCGGCTTGGCACGAGGCGCAGGGCGTTGAAACCGGCTTGCTGACGGTCTTCTGCCGGCATACCTCGGCGTCGCTGCTGATCCAGGAGAACGCCGCCCCCGAGGTTCGCGGCGATATCGAGCGCTACTTCGCGCGGATCGCGCCCGAAGGCGAGCACTATGCGCATGACGACGAAGGCCCAGACGACATGCCGGCGCACCTGCGAGCGGCACTGACGCAGGTCCAGCTCACCATCCCCATCGTTCGCGGCCAGCTCGCGCTCGGGACTTGGCAGGGGATCTACCTGTTCGAACACCGCCGCCGCCCGCATCGCCGGCAGCTGGCGGTGCACCTGATGGGCGAGTAAGGTTGGAAGCGATTGCGCACGGCATGCTTGGCCGTCCACTACCAAAGTTGTTTTAGGGACAACTACCAAAGTATTGACTTGTTGGATTCTGGATGGTCCATAGAGGCCATGACCGACCAACCGCCCCGCTTCGCCACGCCTCACGATGCGCTCATCGAGGCGATCCGCCGCATCGGCAGCCAGCAAAAGACCGCCCGGGTTTGCGAGATCACCGCGACCTCGGTCTGGCGCTGGGTGCACGAGCAGAAGCTGTGCCCGCAGCGCTTTGTGGTGCGCATCGCGCGTGCCTCGGGCGTCATGCCTGACGAGCTGCGCCCGGACCTGCACTGGCCGGCGGACGCGATGGCCAATGTGCCGCCGCCAACCGTGATGCCGATCCCGGCACCGGTGGACGCAGTCGTTATTTCGCCGGCGCCTGCTGCGGCGCCCCGCTTCATGCCAACAAACGATAACTGCTGCTGCGGCTGCTGCCATCGGCTGCCGCCCTCCGCCGCCTGACCTGATGCCGGGCTGGCCCCGGCTGCTCTTGCTCGTTCCGTTCCTCACCTGATGCCACCCGAGAGCGAAGCGCTTCCGGGAACGGTACCGCCTTGCCTGGATGCCATGCGCCCCGATCTGCTCACCGAAGTCCTGAAGCGCCTCGAACCCGAGTTCGGCTTCGTCCAGCAGGGCGACTGGCTGCGGAAAGGGCGCTGCCCGCAATGCCGGAAGCGCGAGGTCTACACCCGGGCCGAAAAGCCATGGCTCCTGAAGTGCGGCCGGCTCGATCGCTGCGGGTGGGAAGTCCATGTGAAGGACCATTATCCCGACATCTTCGACAGCTGGTCCAACCGCTTCCAGGCCAGCGACGCCAATCCGACGGCGGCGGCCGACGCCTACCTCCAGCACGGCCGCGGGCTGTCGCTGCTGGGCCTGCGCGATGCGTACACGCAGGAGTATTTCCGCCAGGGCGATCATGGCTCGGCGACAGTACGCTTCGCGCTGCCCGGCGGGGGCTGGTGGGAGCGGCTGATCGATCCGCCCGGCCGCTTCGACCGCAAGGCACGGTTCGCACCGGGCAAGAGCTATGCCGGCCACTGGTGGGCGCCGCCGCACCTGACCCCGGCGAAACTGGCATCGTCGATCGAGATCTGGATCTGCGAGGGCATCTTCGACGCGATAGCGCTCGCCAACACTGGCATCGCCGCGGTGTCGGCGATGAGCTGCTACAACTACCCGACCCATGCCCTCGCCGAGCTCCGCAAGGCGATCGCCAACGGCCCGACCCCGAACCTGCGCCCGCGGCTGATCTGGGCGTTCGACATCGGCAAGGCGGGCGCCGAATATACCCGCCGCTTCGTCGCGCAGGCGCGCGCCGAGGGCTGGGAATGCGGCGCCGCGCAGCCTGTCGGCGAGAACGAGGCCAGGAAGCTCGACTGGAACGACCTCGCACTCCGCGATCGCCTCGGCAGCGACCGCATCGAGACCTATCGCTGGCATGGCGAGGTCCTCATCGCGGCGACCGCGGCCGAGAAGGCGTTCCTCATCTGGAGCCGCGAGGGCTGGGGCAGCTTTCCCTTCAGCTTCGAGACCCGCACCTGGTGGGCAAGCTTCGACAGCGCCAAGATCGCCGAGACGATCGCCACCTATGCCGACAATCCGCAGCTTCGCGACCTCGAGCCCGAGGAAAAGCGCGAGCATGCCGCGCGCGAGGCCGGGCAGGTCCGCGAGATCGCCAACTGCGCCTTCCGCGCGCTCTACTATCAGCGCGAGGAAGCCACCGACGAGAGCTGCTACTATCTTCGCGTCGACTTCCCCTCCGATCGCCCGTCGATCAAGGGCACGTTCTCAGGCTCCAGCCTGTCGGCCGGCGCGGAGTTCAAGAAGCGGCTGATCAGCCTGGCGCCTGGCGGCATCTGGACCGGCACCACCCAGCAGCTCGACCGGATCATGCAGCGCCAGCTGGCGAGCATCCGCACCGTCGAGGCGATCCAGTTCACCGGCTATTCGGCCGAGCACGGTGCCTGGGTGTTCGGCGACCTCGGCGTGAAGGGCGGCCGCGTCTTCACCCGCAACGAGGACGACTATTTCGAGTTCGGCGAGCACGCCGTGAAGCTGCGCTCGTCCGAAAAGCTGCTGCGCCACATTGTCTACGATCCCGAGGCGCTCGAGACGCGCTGGATCGATCCGCTGGTCACTGCCTACGGCGCCAAGGGCCTCGTCACGCTCGCCTTCTGGTTTGGCGCGCTGTTCGCCGAGCAGATCCGCGCCCGCCAGCAGAGCCTTGCCTTCCTCGAGATCACCGGCATCCCGGGGTCTGGCAAGTCGACGCTGATCGAGTTCCTATGGAAGCTCTATGGCCGGCAGGGCTTCGAGGGCAACGATCCCGCCAAGACCACTGCTGCGGCGATGGCCCGGATCCTCGGCAAGGTCGGCAACATGCCGGTCGTGCTCATGGAGGGCGATCGCGACGCATCGACCCCGCATTCCAAGCGCTTCGAGTGGGACGAGCTCAAGACCGCCTATAACGGTCGTTCGGTGCGTGCCCGCGGGGTCGCCAATGGCGGCATGGAGACCTTCGAGCCGCCGTTCCGCGGCGCGATCGTGATCGAGCAGAACGAGCCGGTCAACGCCAGCCCCGCCATCCTCGAGCGCATCATGCACCTCGAGTTCGACAAGGCGGGGTGGGGTCCGGCGACCAAGGCCGCTGCCGAGCGCCTCGCGCGCGTCGACGTCGAGGCGGTGTCGGGCTTCATCGTCCATGCCGTCCGCCGCGAGGCCGAAATCCTCGAGCGCTACACCGCCGCCTTCCACGAGGCCGAGCAGGCGATGCTGGCGCATCCCGACGTCCGCAACGGCCGCCTCGCCAAGAACCACGCCCAGCTCGCCGCGATGCTCGAGGCGCTGCGCCTCGTCGTCCCCGTTCGCGATGCCGATCACGCCGGCGCCCGCGCGTTGATCGACGCCATGCTGCTGGAGCGCCAGGCGGCGATCCAGAACGACCATCCTACCGTCGAACTGTTCTGGGAGCGCTTCGACTACATCCAGGCGGGCGAGGTCGCCGGGGTATCGACCCCGATCGACCACAGCCGCAACCCCGCCACCATCGCCGTCAACCTTGCCCAGTTTGAGCAGGCCTGCGGCGATCGCCGCCTCCAGCTGCCGCCGATGATCGAGCTGAAGCGCCACCTCAAGACCTCGAAGACCCGCAAGTTCGCCGGCATCCGCACCGTCAACTCGCGCGCCGACAAGAGCATCCACTGCTGGTGTTTCGACAATCCGAACCACGGGGGGCGGGGGTGAAGGCAGAACGCAACTCGCGCCGGTACCGTACCGGCCGAAACAAGTGGGTCTCACAAGCGAAGGACTTCGTCCGATGACTGCGCAGAAGCGCCAGCGCTATGCGAGCGATCAGCAGATTGAACGTATGGTCGAGGTGGGAAAACGCCTCGGCCTTGACGTGGCCGGTTTCGAAGTGTCCGCTGACGGCACTATTCGGATCCTCGAGGCCCGCGCCGTGGCCAGACCGTCACCGGCGAACGACTTCGACAGATTCAAGGATCAGCTGTGACTCCTCAATTCATAGCTTCGCGTCGCCCTGGGAAGCCGGTAACCTGGTACGTATACGCCTTCAGAGGTGGGCCGCTCATCAAGAAGCACGTCGGCCCCCGAAAGCCTAAGCTCGGCCCGTCTGAGCATTTGGCGATAGCGGCGGCGATGGCAGACCGGAACAAGGTCGACCCTAGGCTGACGCGAGCTACCTTGCGAGCCTGGTGCCCCATCAATCCTGCGAAAGACGAAACCGATGCCTCGCCCGAGTGGCGAAACCTGAGTGCGAACACGAAGCGCGTATGGCGGCCTCATGTTGACCAAATCGAGGAACGTTGGGGCAGGTTTCCTCTAAGCGTGTTCGATGATCCTCGGATGGTCGAGAAGGTCGTGCGATGGCGCAATGAGCGCCAGGACAGACCTCGAACGGCCGATATCGGCATCACCGTGCTGAAGCACTTCCTCGAATATGCCCGGCTAAATGGGCGCGTCCGCATCAACGTAGCAAAGGACGTACCGTCGCTATACCGCGGGGCCGATCGCGCGGACATCATCCGGACCGCGGAAGATATTGCGGCGTTCACCAAGACCGCAAACGATCTGAACTATGGACACGTCGTCGATGGGCTTCGATTGGCAGCCGTGACAGGATTGCGCCGTGAGGATCTTATCACGGTGACTTGGGCGCAGGTTGGCGAGTTCGCAATCGTGAAGCGGGCTTTGAAGGTCAGCAAGCGAAAACGACGCAGAGTCGTCATTCCTCAGACACCACAGCTTGAGGCGGTGCTCGCTGACCTTAGGCTTCGCGATAGGAAGCCAGGGGTCGATACTGTCCTAGTCAACAGCTTGGGCAAAAGCTGGACCGTGAACGGCTTTGGGGTGACATTCTCGCGCCTAAAGAATGCCGCAGATATTCACCACATAGACGAGGACGGCGAGCGACGCGAAAAGCATCTTCATGACGTTCGCGGGACGTTCTGCACCATGCTCCTTACGGAATGGCAGCTTACCGACCAAGAGGCAGCTGACATCATGGGTTGGAGCCCTGATCGAATAGCGCAAATACGGCGCGTGTATGTCGATCATACGAGGGTAGTCGTAGCGCTGAGCCAACGTATCGCAGCGCGTGCCGCGCCGTCATCCTAACTGCCGCACGTTTTGCAGCCAGTTGGTATGCCATTGAGAAACATACAAAGATTGAAAGGCCGTTTTGCGCCGACCGCGGCAGAAAACCCAAAGTCTAAAAAGCTTGGAAGGCTGCTGCACTACCATTGTGCTATACCCGCCCGCTGCCCTGCCGAGACCCCGGCCGACAGCGGGCGGCAAGACCCTCAGCGCGTCGGCACCGGCTCCGGCCCCGTCCAGTCGTAGAAGCCGCGGCCGCATTTCTTGCCGACCCAGCCGGCCTCGACATATTTGACCAGCAGCGGCGCGGGCCGGAACTTGGGATCGCCCGTCCCCTCGAACAGCACGCGGCAGATGTCGAGGCA
>SXGR01359248.1_pt1 | contig 28632 bp, 17 predicted proteins | sample 3174711 | NCBI WGS metagenome assembly SXGR01 (sample SAMN11356860, study PRJNA531348) | freshwater metagenome | isolation source: freshwater sample F1-60 | place: China: Fuxian Lake, Yuxi | collected 2017-12-25
ATGTTCATGAGTTGTTCGCGTTCTGGCGGTGACAAACGGATGCGATACTTAATTGGCATCTACTCCAATTAGACACGCTTATCCAAAGTACAAGCTCAATTTGTTTGACCCATCAACTCACGACTGACGGAGTACTAGTGCGATAACTGTCTCCAGCACCGTAAATGACACGGGCCAGTCGAGGGGAAAGGCAGGGGTTCCTCCGAGCACTCTCTCAAGGATATGGGCGGTGCCAGATGAGGTTGTGATCGTTTGGGAAAATGACAACCCAGCAACGGAGGCATTGCTCGAAGAGTGGGCGGTGAAAAGTGCGGCGGAGATCAATACCATAATTTGGCCGAAGCTCACGGGGCTTTTCGGCAAGCCACCGCAGGGCAAACTCGTCGCGATTCTTCTATCGCCATTGGTCAGGAGATCCTATGAAACAACCGATGACTGCAAGATCGCTAGAATCCGGCTGGGGACTCAAGACGTTAATACTCTTGCCCACGAATTAACGCACGCTCTCGTCGATTTGAGGTTCCCGGAGAAATGCAACTCGAGCGAGACGCTGTGGTTGCACGAGGCCACCGCTACTTGGGCGGAACATTTCGTATATCCCAGGAATAATCGGGAACACGCCAGCGCTCCCAGTTTTTTGCGCCGGCCCGAAGTCGAGCTGGAGAAGTACGAAAGCACCCCGGACGACAGGCCCGGCCCCGAGCACCAGTATGGCGCCTATCTGTGGTTCCTTTACATCACTCGGGGGAGCGACAGCGGAGCGCATTACGTGCGGGAAACCTGGGATGCGATTTTCAATCACGACAGCTTGGGCGCAATCGAGGAAGCCATTGGAAGCCTCGGTGGATTTAGGGGCGAGTGGCCGCAGTTCGCGCTCTACAATTGGAATCGAAAAGCCGATTTCGAGGTCACGGCAACCGGATCTTCGGAAAAGGGGAAACCCTACCGTTACTATTCCAAATGGGACAAACTTGTTGAGAAGGCGAGAGAGATGACACCGGCCCCTGTCAAGGTGCGCTTGAATGGCAAGACATCGGCTACCTATTCGCTGGAACATACTATTCCGCACCTCGCAGCCCGATACTTCCACTACGACTTCAAGGCGGACAACGCCATCCGCAGCCTCAGCTTCACTCATCCCTATTGGAGCGGAAGCGAACCGACGGCCCGAGTGCAAGCGATCGTGAAGATTCGGGACCAGGAATGGAAACCGGCCGAGGACTGGACCGACTCGGAGAAAATATTCTTTTGCCGCGACAAACCGGCGGAAGACGTGGAGGAGTTGGTGATTGTGATCAGCAACAGCGAGTTCAAGAATCGCAGCCACGTCCTCTCGGATGTTGGAAACTTTGTGAATCCCGCCGAACTCAAGGTTTTTGCGCTCGGCTGCGAACCTTGGATCGGCTCGGTCGAATTCAGCTATACCAACAGCCTGCAAGTATTAGGTGCCCGGGAAGACGTGACCGAAACCGCGACGGGGACAAACATCGTCTTCGATCTCGTTGATCCGGAAAATGGAACTTACCGGGCAACCAGCGGCCTCGTGACTTGGAATCATGCCGGCAGTTTTAGTGGTGGCGGCTTGGAATGTTCTGGAGAGGCGACCGGCACATTCCTAGTGGCGGCGGGAGAAAGTCAAATGACCGTGACCACGTTCAGCCCGCCGGTGGGAGATGATTCCACGCTTTTCTATTCTGGAATCGGTGAAGTGAATATGTTGCAGACCAACATCGATTTCATCTTTTATGGCTGTACTCCCGCCGGAATCTACCCGCCGCAACAACAGCAGCTTTTCCGCCGATGGCTGACGACGAATGCCCCCATCCCACTTGGCTCCTTCGACAAAATAATTACCGACGCGGATGGCAGCCTGGTGATGAAAGGTTCTTCGAAACAGGGGCCGATGAAGTGGCAATGGGAATTCAAGCAAGCGCGGAAAGCGCAGTAGCTCACAGTCCGACACGACCGGAGCCCATTGATGAATGAAATAAACCCCAACAAACGCCGCCGCCTGCAAGTCGCTTGATCTGGCATTGCGGAACATCGTCAAGCAGTCGTTACTTGTCTGACCAAAAAGTATGAACAAACACACCAAGACCTCTATCATGTCACGTCGTTCCGGAGTGAATACAAGAACGCGATCGACCCTTTTGGCAGGCGTGTTGACTGCGGTGATGTGGACGAGCATTGCCGTGCCAGAGGGAGCCGCCGCCGTAATGACCCAAGCCGGCGGACACGTACAGGTCAACGCTGGCTGGAATTCCGACGTTCCGGTGCATCCCGGCGTGCCGCTGACCATGAACGACCGCAAAAGCGTTGACCTCGGATTTCAGAATTCTTCAACGAGCGCCGTGGGTTTGTCGGCAGGGGGCAGCCAGACGCTTGCGGATGTCATTGATCCCATTGAGATAGATCCACTGCCGATCTCGTGGTCGGTGTCAGCTACAGCAGACATGGGAGGGTCCGCCCTGCCGGGCAGGTTGCGCGCCTGGGCGAAGGCAACCGCCTCGCAAACCCCCACCAGCCAGAGTTACTCCTACATCAGCCCCAAGGACGGACTCGCGCGTTCCCTGAGCAAGTTCGATCCAGTCGTGGTGTCGGGGGTTGCCGAGGTCGTGGTCGGCTGGGCCGACGTGTTCACCATAACGTCCCCGACGCTCTCACCTGGTACGCCCATCAACATCCGCTTCACGGTCGTGCTTGAATCGACAGTTCAGAACCCTCGCGGCACCAGCGGGGCGAAGATGTACCTGATCGGCGGCGGCGACGCGGTACTGGAGAACCGCAGTGGCACATCCGTGATCACCAAGAACGGAACCATAGGCAGTGCGGTTGGGAAATCGCTGGAGTTGCGGGGTGCCTTGCAGGTCAATGCGCACGCTGGCGCCTATGCTGACCCGCTCGGTCAAAGATATGGGTCCGTCGGCTCAATGGACGCCTTCACACTGGCAATGAACACGGGGCATTTTTACCTGGATCTGGATCCCGGGATCGACGCCGTGATTGTGTCTGAGAGCGGCACGTCCTACGCAACCCCCTTGCCGGAACCAGCAGCCCCGGCATTGAACATCCAAAGCGCGGGCGGCAACGTTTTGATTTCGTGGCCAGCCGCCGTTCAAGGCTATCAGTTGGAAACCACCGCGACCCTCGGCGCAGACAATCAGTGGATCGCCGTCAGAGACACGTCTGTCGTGGTTGAGCTGCAAAATGTGGTGACAAATTCCATTTCGAACAGCGAGAGATTTTACCGGCTCAAGAAGTGACACGGGACGCGCCAGATCGGGAGGTTCAGCCCGAAATGCACCGCCGCCCCCGCCACCAGGATGATCAACCCTTCGCGACTACTCAGTAAGTCACAGCGCCTGCCAGCGAAGAAACAGAAGCCATGCTGGAACGACGAATCGATAGCATCAAAGCTACGCCGAATCTCGGGCAATGGTTTCAACATGCTCCACAAGCGAGCGGCTGTTTTGACCCGCTCCTGCAGAAACCTCGTCCAGCGTAGAAACGCCACCCGGCTGCCGTCGCGGCTAATCGGATGTCCTGTGAAGGCTCAGAAATCCTGCCCCCATGAACTGAGGTGACCCCGTGAATTCAAAACGACCGCGAATTGGGGAATAAATTCGTGGCCGTTTTGAATTCACGGGGATAACACCGGCCCTCTTCAATTCCAACTCCCAGTGAAGTTCAGCTTCACGGGACAGGAAATCTGAGGCTATTGCGCCTTGGCCGCGCCTTGCGCGGTCATCCACTCGAAAGACACTTTCACTTCGTCGCCTGTCTTGATGGCTCCGAGCGCGATGGCGGGTGCCGGCGGCTTGATGCCGAAATCGGTCATCTTCATCGTGTTCGTTCCGGCAAACTTCAACTGGCCATCCGCAATCTTTTGCACGGCGACGACCATCACATTTGTGCGGGTGACACCGGATACGGTCAGCTCGCCCTTGGTGTCGAATAGGAAGGGGCCATTGCCACTCGCTGGCTGGCCTTTGAACTTCATTTCTTTAAGCGTGAATTTGATCTTGGGATGATCCTTCATCTTCATCGCCTCGTACATCACGTTGTTCATGGGATTGGAGCCGCTCTTGAGTGTGCGAACAGGAATCTCCACTTCGACTTTGGGCAGGACCTTCGAGACTACTGCGGGATCCTTGGTGAAGCCTGGGTCAGCCTCAAAAAAGCCGCCGATGATGCCACCTTCGACCGTCCAGTCGTGGAGCGTTGAGGTGCCTTCGATTTTCATCTTGCTGCCAGGCTGCGCGTCAAATCGCGTCATGCTGTCGGCGGCGTAGAGCACGCCCGCGGACGCGGCCATCACGGCGCTGAATCTGGTAATCTTCGACCAAGCGATTTTCATTTTCATAAATTCTTTGACGAGTTCGGGCTGGCTTAATTCGGAGAGGTTCAGGCGAGGCTGAACAAATCCTTTTCAAGCTTGATCTTGCTGCCTTTCAGAACGGCTTCATTGGCTTTGAGCGCAACCACCGTCGCCTCGAAACCATCCTTGATGGTTGCTGCCGGTTGAAGTTTGAGAGTGGCGACATGTCTGCGAACGGCGTTCGTGTCGCTGTTGGCGAATGTTGCCAGGAAATCTTCGACGCCTGTGGCGACCTCGTTGGAGTTCGTCAAAAATGCCTCCAAAGAGTAGCGCAAGGGAGTTTCCGCAAGGGATTTCTCTCCGGCTTTCTCGGTGATATTCGCCAGTTTGGTGGCGTTGGCGACAAGTGAGATGCCCGTTTCTTTGTAAAACATGTCTTTGCGGGCGTACACTTCCCAACCCAGAAGGGGCGAATCCACTTCCTTGAACATCCAGGCCTTTCCTTCCCGGACCATGACGGCCGCATCCGTGCCGTAATACATCTCGTAATCCGAGTCGAATGAATTGCCGAGTGTCGAATGGACCATCAGGTTTACTCCTCGCGGAAACTCAAGGACCGCCTGCACGGTGTCCGGCACGTCGCGCCCGTCATTCCAATGCAGGATTCCCCCAAAGCCTGAGACGGCTGTGGGAAGTCCCCTGAGGTACCAGGCCGCTCCATCCAGGTGATGGATGTTCACTTCGCCGATCAACCCCGGGGAAGTCTCGCGGTTCAACCGCCAGTTCAATTCCTTCTCGCGATCAGGATTGGGTGACGCCGCCCGCCACGAAGTCTTCTTATGCCACTGCGCCCGCGCCATGAGATAAGTGCCGACCGCATTCGACCGCATGAAAGGAAGGAGGAAATGGCGCTGCGGCTCGGAGCGGTTCTGGAGGCCGGGTTGGAAATTGACCTTCGGATTCGCAATCGCCGCTTTGGCAATCGCCCTCGCGTCCTCAATGGTTGCAGCAAGCGGCGCCTCGCAATACACGTGCTTGCCTGCTTGAAGCGCTGCCAGGACGATTTCCTTATGGAGGTGGGAAGGCGTCGCAATGATCACCGCCTGGATTTCCTTGTCGTCGAGGATCTCCTTGTAGTTGGCGACCTGCCTGGCCTTCGGTGCGGAAGCAGTGGAACGCTTGAGAGAGGCTGGATAGGTGTCGCAGATGGCGACGATCTCCGCTTCCTTGAGTCGTGACAAAGTGGCGAGCACATCACGGCCCCACGACCCCAAGCCGATCACGGCACACTTGATGGTGAAAGCCGTACCCGTCGCGTAGGTCGTCGCGTCCTTGTCCTTGTTGGCATCCTGGGCGACCAGTTCCACACCACCGAGCAGTGCGGCGAAAGTTGCGAATGAGCCGCCTCGGAGAAAGTCCCGGCGATTGAAATCCATTGAAAAGTTGTCTGACATGTTCATGCGTCCTCCATTTCTTTCACACTTCACCAATTTTGCACGGAGAATTTTGCGTCATCTGCTTGCTGAATGCTTACAATTAGATCCCGGGACACGCCAAATCGCCGGACTGAGCTGCTCAAAGCGCCACCAACTTGGGGCAACTGCGGTATTGAGTCTCAAATCTGTCCTTTGGCGACCTGCCATGCCGACAGGTGGCTACTTCAACGCCTTGATTCGGACATTCCGAAACGCGATCGCGCCGTGGTCACCCTGCAACATGATCGCGCCTGGTTGATCCAGCTTGTTGTCGAGTTCACCGCCGGTCGCCTTGTTCACTTCCATGTTGTCATGGATCTTCAGTCCATTCAGTGTGACGGTGACTTTGTTTCCAATGATTGTTGCTTCCGCTTCCTGCCATTGGCCCGCGCGGCGCGAGATGTTGCGCGGCGGCGCTTTTACGCTGTAGATCCCGCCGTTGTTGCCGGGAGCGAGATCAGCCACGCCGAAGTCTTCGAGAATCTGGATTTCATGGCGTCCGCGCAGATAGAGACCGCTGTTGCTGCCCTTGGGAACCATGTATTCGTAGCGGACGGTGAAATCCTTGAACGTGGAATCACTCACCAGATCAGTTCCATGCGAATCCTTGGCGATCTCATTGACGAGCATTCCGTTCTGAGCGCTCCAGCTTTTGGTGCCGGTGGCGTTGCGCAGATGCCAGCCGTCGAGGCTGACACCGTCGAAAAGGAGCTTGAAACCTTCCTTCCTCTCCGCGCTGGAGAGTTCGGCGCGCAAATCCTGTGGCGCGGCATCGCCTGAACTCAATCCCACGGCCCAGCGAATGCCACCCGTGATATGCTTCTGATAAGATTGATTCTCCCAAACGTCTTCGCGGTGACCCAGCGAGGTGTAAAACACGCGGCCCTTGCCCACCTGCTTGCACCACGCGATCGGATAATCCCCCGGCGCTCCCGTGTTCGGATGCTTGTCCAGGCTCAACAAGCCATGAACACGCTGACGATTGAAACTCTTCTGAATGTAAATTTCATCATGCACAATGAAGCTGTCTGTGAAGTGACGTGTCGCAGGATGGGTGTGATCCTGATTCAAACACTCGACAGTCGCCTGCGCGCCGTGTGTGAGGAATTCGCCACCCAGCATCTCAATGTAGGGCTTGAAGCCGTGAAACGTGTCCGATGCGGAATGCATCCCAACCAAAGCGCCACCGCGATTGACGTAATCGATCAGGTCTTGGGGGCTGGCCATCGGAAGATCGCCTGTGGTGTTCGCAAAAATGACGGCGTCATAAGTCTTCAAGGAAGTTGCCGTCATTTTCTCCCCCAGGAGCTTTGTCACGTTGCTCAACCATTCCGCCTCTTTGGACTTGTCCTTCGGACGTTCCCCGCCATCCACCACATCCACAACACTGAATCCTCCATCCTGCTCGCCCAGGGCTTTGAGGATTTTCTGAGCCGTGGGAATGGAACTGTGCCGGAAGCCGGTGGTGGTTGACACCACGAGGACACGTTTTGGAGCAGCCCACACCGTGGCCACAGAGGCGCAAAGAACGGCGGCAAGAAGAGTAATCTTAGTCAGGGAACGCAGTGTATGTTGTTTCATATTCAGTCTATTCCGCAGGCTTCGCGATTCGGACAAACCAAATGTCCGGCTCTATGACCACCCGTGGAGGGATGAAATTCAAATAGTCGCAAAGTGCCACCAAGCCAAGGAATGATTTCGCTTTGCCGCTTTCATCCTCAGCCTGACGGGTTAAACTATTTCACGTGGCAATGTCGCCGGTCATGCTGAAAGAAGCGAGGGCTGCGGCCCGGAGCCGGTGGAATCATTGGATGCGGTTTCTTGGTGTGCTGGCTTGCACAGTCGCCGCAGCAAGCTTTCTCCACGGAATAGGCACTCCCACCACCGGGCTTGGAATACTGCTTTTCTTCAGCCTGCATCAGGCAATGTTGGTGGCCATTCTGTTGTTCGCGCCGGCTTTGACGGCGGATTGCCTGAGCCGGGAACGCCGCGAAGGCACGCTCGGGTTGCTTTTCCTCACGCACTTGAGCAGCGCCGAGGTCGTCTTGGGAAAAGGATTTTTGCACATGCTGCGGGGGGTGACGTTGTGGCTGGCGGCCTTGCCGGTTCTAAGCATCGCCATATTGCTGGGGGGTGTGAGCTGGCTGGATGTTGCCAGCGCTTTCACTCTTCAAATCTCCCTAATGATTCTGGCCCTCGGCGCGGGCCTGCTGGCTTCATCGGTTTGCATCAATCCGGTTTCGGCCATTGTGGTGGCGGAGGTCTTATCGTTCACGCTGGCATGGTGCCTTGTGCGGTTTGGTGCTTCTGCATGGCTGCCTTCCTTGCCCGTCCAGTGGACGCCCGGCCTGCCTGAGTTCACTCCGATGCTAAAGTCGTTGAGCGGTGCATTGGAGGCAGGAAACTCCTGGAGCAATGTGCTGACGAAGTCAACCCAGTTCCTGGGTGCGTGGCTTTCCACTCTTGCAGGGCTTTTCTTTGGCGCGCTGCTTTTGGCGTCCGGCTGTCTCAAGCTGGCCAGCCGACGCGTTCACTATCTATGGCATGACAAGCCCCTCTCGCCGCGCCAGTTCCATCTCTGGCAGTTCTGGTTTGCGCCGCGCCTTTGGCCGCCACGCTTTAACCGGATGCGCGGACGCATCCTCGATCGCAATCCAATGGGATGGCTGGAGCGTCACGCTACGCGGCAGCGGTTGATCAATCTCGCTTGTTGTGCCGTCGTGCTCGCGGTGGACAGCAGCCTGATGAGCAGTGCTCAACCCTGGCAGTACTTTGAGTTTGTTCAAATATGGCTGGCAATTCTGCTTACAATGTCCATCGCCTCGGAGTCTGCCACACTGTTCCGGCGGGAGCGCGAGTCAGGTGCGCTGGAGCTTCTGCTGGTCGCACCGCTCTCGGCGGACGAACTCATCGGTGGTCGGTTGATCGCGTTCTGGCGGCGGTTCCTGTGGCCGGTAGGGCTGTATGTCACTCTGAACCAGTTTATGGTCTGGATGGAGATGGCGACGCCTCCCGAGTTTGGTTTTAACTCCTTCCTTCTGGTCGCCTACGTCACCACACCGATCATCGGGTTCTGGCTTTCCCTGCGAATCAGGAGTTTTATTTCAGCGTTCCTTGCGCTGGCGGTGATCAGTGTACTGCTGCCGGTCTGGATGACAGATCTCTGGTTTCTTGAACCCATCGGATTTTCGTCCCCAGGGGAAGGCTCGATCCTGCGATTCATCCACATAATCCAGTCGGTTGCTGGCCTGGCCTGCTGGCTCGCACTCAGTCACCTCTTCACGGTGAGAACATTTGTCGCGGAGGCGATCACGTCTGAAACTGGAGCGTGTACAGCTTGAAGTAGATGCCGCCCTGTTTGAGGAGGTCATCGTGCTTTCCGGTTTCGACGATGCGTCCCTGATCCAGGACCACGATCAGGTCGGCTTTCTGAATCGTGGACAGTCGATGAGCGATGCAAATCGTGGTGCGGTTGGCCATCAGCTCTTCCAACGCCGACTGAACGGCACGCTCGGACTCGGTGTCCAGCGCGCTGGTGGCTTCATCCAGGACGAGGATCGGCGCGTTCTTGAGAATGGCGCGGGCGATGGCGACGCGTTGCCGTTGCCCTCCTGACAAGTTGACGCCTTTCTCTCCAACCATCGTCTCGAATCCTCGCGGTGCCGCCATGATGAACTCGTAGGCGTAGGCGTGCTTCGCGGCCTCCTCGACTTCCGCATCAGTCGCCGCCGGACGACCCAGGCGGATATTGGCGCGAATGGTTTCGTTGAAGAGGATCGTGTCCTGAGTGACCAGCGCGATTTGATCCCTCAGATCACGCACGGCGGCATTGCGGATGTCCGTTCCTCCGATTCGAACTTTGCCCAACTGGGGATCGTAGAAGCGAAGGAGCAGGCTCGTGAGCGTTGTCTTGCCGGAACCGCTGGCGCCAACGAGAGCAACCGTCTGTCCACTCTTCACCGAGAGGTTGATCTGGTGCAGAACCTGTCGATCACCGTAACTGAAGCTGATGTCGTCGAACGACACATCGGCACCCCGAGCGCGCAGCGGCAATGGCGTGGCGGTTTCCACGATCGTGTTGGGAGTGGTGAGCAGATCAAACACCCGTTGACTTGCGGCGCGGGCTTGCTCGATTTGATTATGCAGGCGGCTCAAGGCTTTCATCGGTTGATACATCAGAAAAATACTGCCGATGAACTGTAAAAAATCCCCCGCCGTCATGTTGCGATCCGCCACAAAGACGACGTAGGCGAAAACCAGCGCGACTCCAACTGAACCGAAGAATTCTGTCATCTGGCTCGGCAGGTCGCAGGATCGGACCGTGCGCATCATCTGACCGACAAACCGGCCTGTAATCTCCCTGAAACGTGCGACCACCATCTCCTGGAGGTTGTAAGCTTTGACAATGCGATTCGCGGTGAATGCCTCGTGCATGAGATTGGTCATGTCGGCGGAGGCAGTCTGCATGGCCTGGACTGAGCGGCGGACCTTCCGTCCGTAGATGACGATCGGAACAAGACAAAGAGGGAAGACAAAGATTGAGATCAGTGTCAGGCGCGGCTGCTGGGAAAGCAGCAGGCCAACCATGCACAGGATCGTGACGGGATCTTTGATGATCGCGGCAAAGGAATTGCCGATAACCGTGTAGAGGATGAGGGTGTCATTTGTGATGCGGGAGATGAGGTCGCCTGTTTTGGCCTGGCTGTAGAAGCTCAAAGGCAAATGTTGCAGATGTTCAAAGACTTTTGCCCTCAGGTCCGCAACGGCCCGGACGGAAGCCCAGTTCGTAAAATAGACGTTCAAATAAGCAAAGCAGCCACGGACAAACATGACCAAGGGAATGAACATGATCGTCGCGATGAGGCCGGATTTGGATGAAGGAGCTTTCAGCTCAGGCAGCAAAGCCACGAGTTGATCGATCAAGGGGCGCAGGATGGGGGGCGCCTTTTCAAGCTGGCTGGCAAACGAAAAATTCGCGGGCGCAATAAATATGAGATCGACGGCCACCTTGAGCCCGATCATGAGCGCCCCCTGTGCAAGGGCAAAAAGCACGCCGCAAAAGAGACCCATAAACAGCCGGAACTGATAGGGTCGAACATAGGGCCACAGTCTTCGGAGGAATTCGATCATCGCACGTGGCGGAAAGTATGTTCAGACCCGGCAGCGTGCGCGAGTGTTTTTCAAAGCAAGCATCGGGAAAAGCATCGATTCCTTGTGATGGCGGCGGCATTGGCACCTCCGCCGTGCGCTGAAATCCGAAGGCGAAATCGGTTTGCGCGCGCAACGGGAGAACAGGCAAGAACGTCATTGACGACGGCACCCCTGATGAAGAAGTTTTCATCCATAAAGAATTACCTCGTACGATTCATCGGACGCCGTTGGCTTTCGGCCTTGGTTCTTGCACTCGTTTTGATGGCGGGTAACCGGATTGTGGCGGCACAGGAGCCATTGCCAACCGCTGGAACTCGCCGGATGGCGGCATTGCTCGAGCGGATCGCCAAGGACGTAAAACCTCTGGCAACGCCATTCCTAAGCCGTGAACGCGCTGACATGATTGGAGAACAGTTGCGGCTGATGGGCGACCGGGATGAAGCAGTCGATCTGCGCCGCCGATATGCCATCGAGTTGTTGAATGCGGGACGCAGCACGGATGCGCTAAGGGAATTCGCCACTTACGAACAGTTCCTGGCGAAGAACTCTCCGGGGCTCCTCGCTAGAAACAGACGGCTCCTCCGGACCTTCCAGGCGATGTGCCATCTGCGGCTCGCCGAGCAGCAGAATTGCCTGTCCAATCACACGACGGATTCGTGCTTGCTCCCGATCCGTGGGGCCGGAGTCCACAAGTTGCAGGATGGCTCCCGCTCGGCGGCGAAGGTATTGACGGAATTATTGCAGGAGTTCCCTCAGGACTTGAGCGCTCGATGGTTGCTCAACATCGCTCACATGACTCTGGGTGAGTATCCAGATCGAGTCTCTCCAACATGGCTTATACCGCCAAAGGTCTTCGAGTCCGACTACGATATAAAACGATTCACTGATGTGGCCGGAGGGGTGGGATTGGCTGTGGATGACCTGTCCGGTGGAAGCATCATGGAAGACTTTGATGGCGATGGCTTCCTTGACATCATGGTTTCTTCGCTGGGATTTGACTCACAACTGAAACTCTTCAAGAACATGGGTGACGGCACCTTCAAGGAGCGAACCGTTGAGGCCGGTCTTGTAGGTGAAATGGGAGGGCTCAACATTCTCCAGACTGACTACAACAATGACGGCGCTCCCGATGTTCTGGTGTTGCGCGGCGCGTGGATGCGAACCGAGGGGAGATTTCCAAAATCGCTTCTGCGCAACCGCGGTGACGGTACCTTTGATGACGTTACCGAAGCCGCAGGTTTGTTGAGCTTTCATCCAAGCCAGACTGCCACGTGGTTTGACTACGACGGTGATGGCTGGCTGGATCTGTTTGTTGGGAACGAGTCGGTGGAGTCGGATCTTCATCCATGCGAGCTTTTTAGAAACAACCGTGACGGCACTTTCACCGAGTGTGCCGTCAGTGCGGGGGTGGCCAGGATTGGATTTGTCAAAGGGGTTTCGAGTGGGGATTACAACAACGACGGACGGCCCGACTTGTACCTGTCGTTGCTGAAGGGGAAGAATGTTTTGTATCGGAACGACGGCCCGGCAAGTCCAGGGCAGCAATCAGCAGCGGGAAATTGGAAGTTTACCGACGTGGCCGAAGTTGCAGGCGTGACGGCTACGAGCAACAGCTTTCCCTGCTGGTTCTTCGATTTCGACAACGATGGATGGCAGGATATTTTTGTGTCCGGTTACTACATATCCGAGGTAGGGGATGTCGCGGCGGACTATCTTGGCCTGCCGAATCGTGGCGAGCGAGCCAGGCTTTATCGAAACAAGGGCGATGGGACTTTCGAGGATGTCAGCCACGCCGCCCGCATTGACAAGGTTCTTCTGAGCATGGGTTCGAACTACGGAGATCTGGACAACGATGGCTGGCTCGATTTTTACGTTGGCACCGGCAACCCCGATCTGAGCACCCTGGTTCCGAATCGCATGTTTCGAAACGCGGGAGGTCGATACTTCCAGGATGTGACGACATCGGGAGGCTTCGGACACTTGCAGAAGGGCCACGGCGTATCATTCGGCGACATCGACAACGATGGAGATCAAGACATCAGTGAAGATATGGGTGGCGCGTTTACGGGCGATGTTTACCGGAACGTGCTCTTCGAGAATCCAGGGCACGGGAACCACTGGATCACGCTCAAACTCGAAGGGGCGAAATCAAATCGTGCGGCGATTGGCGCTCGCATAAAAGTGATCGTGGATACCGGGAACGGAGAGCGGGCGATTTACAAAATAGTGAGCACGGGCGGCAGCTTTGGCGCCTCGCCGCTGCGACAGGAAATTGGGCTCGGGGACGCGAAGTCCATCCGTTCAATTGAGATTTTCTGGCCGACTACCGGCACAACACAGCGCCTGCCACAGATCGGGATGGACGGCTTTTACAAAGTCCAGGAAGGCGGTTCTCAAGCCGTTGCCTGGCCGTTGAAGTCGTTCAAACTGGCTTCAGGTTCTGGCGCGCATGCACACGGTGATTCTCACGAGCACCCTAAACCATGACAATGGTCCTTTTTGGCCTTGCTGGTGGAGATCAAGAGCGGCGGGGGCTACTGTGTTCTCGCCCGGACGGAGAGGTTTGGAGTAGTTCCAGGAACGGTGAATTCTCCAGTGCCTGCCGCGTTGAGTGTCACGGGTGATTGTGGAGCCCATGATTTCAAATCAAGAGACGTTTCAGGAATATAGCTTGCCGAAGGACCGCCAGTGATTCCCACCTTGAACGATCCGTTGGCCTGGAGGACTGGTGCCGACAGTTTCACAATCGCGCTCGGTGGAGGTGTGACGGAGGTGCGAAGTTTGAAGCTGACGATCTTGGCGTAGCTTGCATTGCCACTGATGTCGGTGATCGAGTTGTCGGATGCAAACCGGCTAAAACTCAGTTCGCCTGTGATGACGCCCGAGGCGCTGAGGAGATTCTTCGGGACGACGATCGACGTGGCGGTGTTCGACAGCTCACGCGGAACGCAAGGATCAGGAGCGTCGAAGCGGTTGTTCTGGACATCCTCAAGACTGAATTGAATGCCGTCGTTAGCTCCCGCTCCGACAAACCCAGCCCAACGAAAAGTGGCATCCAGGTTTGAATTGTAGTTGCTGATTTCGCTGAAATTCGAGAGCTGGGGCGTTGGTGGCGCATCGCCCAGTTGGAGGTTGATCTTCTGAGTGACACCGCTTTGCCGTGTCAGGGTGATGACATATTTGCCGGAGGGAAACTCGGAGTCGAGTGCCGCTTGTGTGGCGAACGGCACGAGATAGAGGAATTGTCCAAACTGATTTTCCAACGCTTTTTGAGTTCCATTGGGCAGGCCAAGGCTGGCGGCAATGACAGGATTCTGTGCAGGCGAACTGATGATGGCCGTAAATCCGGCTCCATTTTGAGGAGACAAGGCGGGAGCTGACGGACCGGTCTGAACGAACTTAAGATTCTTACTAATGAAAACAGTCCCTTTTGAGCCACCCGGTCCTACGGGATTGCAATTATCCGGCGGGTTCGTCGTGCCGCCTCCAGGTGTGCCCGCTGTCGTGAAGGAGATTGTCTTCGGGGCAATGGGTGTTCCCGCCACGTCGGCGAAACCTGAGGTGAGGGTCATGGTGATCAAGGTGCCGCCGGGTAAACCACCGGGATAGGAAATGCTGAGGAACATTGGCACCGGCCAACTGTAAACGAATTTCGAAGAATCAACTCCGTTTCCCGACCAGGTGATCGCCGCAACCGGTTTCATGGGCGCGCTGAACGTGACGCTTATCGGCACCAGCGCAGGAACTCCAGTGGCACCATCCAGAGGAGAAGTGAAAATTACCGATGGCGCGGCGCCTCCTCCCGGGTTGCCGCCGCTGCCCGAGGTCTTGATTTTGAATTTGGTTTGTTGAGCGACTGAAATCCGTCCGGTTGCGCCTGGATACGAAGCGGTGTCCTCACCGACTGCTTTGGCGAATCGGAGGATTGCATCGTAGGTCTGGCCAGGCTCGAGGAAGCCAGATTCGACGTTGAATGAAGTCGCGGTTCCGTCCAGAGCGCCGAAATCTCCCAGTCTGCCTGAATTCAACATTTCGTTCCCGAAGGAATCGAAAACGAAAAGCTCGATCAGATCAGCGGCTGTGCCTCCGCTGATGGGCGACCACTGAATCGTAAAGCCGTCGGCGTTGGCGGTCTGGAGTGCTGTGAAGTTTGAAACTTGTGGTGCGGATCCGAATGCGGTTGCGGGAAGGTTCAACCTGGCTGTCTTCGCGCCGTCGTTGGCGGTATCGAAGTTGAAGGTCTAAGTGCCTGCGGAAAAAACAGCATTGAGTTGAGCCTGGTCTCCGAAGTTTTGTGAAATCTGGTAATCGGTCGCATCAGGCAGCGGGAGCGTGGCGCCATTCGGTGTTGTCACCGTGACTGCATTGATGGCGCTGAAGTCATTGGGGTTCACACCGAGAAATCCCGTGTACGGCGCGGTCGGATCGGCAGTTGGTGCCGCAGAGCTGTTCTGAACAAAGTTGGCGATGCGGGCAGCGCCGTAGCTTTCCACGTCGGCGGCGGGCACGGAGAGAGCAGCGAAGACAGTGGTGATGAGTGCGGTGGTGAAAGTGAAACAAGAGCGTGAATTCAATGGTACGTTCATAGGTTGAGCCTTCCGTTGGGCATAGTTTGTCCGTCAATTCACGACACGCAAGCGGGATTTCAATTCCGAGAAGAATTTGGCAGCCAAAAATTGCCCTGTTCAAAACAGCCGCCGAACAACCATGTCCCTGCGGACGCGCCGGAATTCGATCTTCATTTCATTCCGCCACCGTTAATGGATTGTTACCCCTCGGAAAAACTGCCGCTCGGGAGCGTTCTGAGTTGAGTCTTCGTAAATGAGGGTTCCGGATGGGTCCAGGATATCGAGTTCCGGTCCGATGGACCAATTCTGCAGGTCCACGCTTCGGTCGAGACGGAAGCGTTGATCTGTTTCGCCGCCGAACAAAAACATGGTCTGAGTCGAATTCGTCGGGTGTCTGACGAAAACGATTGGCAGGCTTGGCTGACGAATCCTGGATCGGAGAATCACTCCTTCGACGCCAACTGTCACCAGCCTGGTGCCGTCGGTCGCCGCACCTGTCAGAGATTTGCCCGTGATGGCACAAGCATTCTCCCATGTAATCGTATCGGAGCTCTTAAGCACTGTGCCTTGGGTGCCTACCGCGAAGAAAGTCGAGCCATCCCAGCACACATCATTCAGCCAGGCCTTGGTCCCACTGCTCTGAGCTTTCCAGAAAACCGTGTCAGTGCTGGTGAGCAGGATTCCGCCCTCACCCACGGCAATCCATTTCCCGTTGAGTGATCTGACCCGGTAAATCCAATTGGTTGTGTTTGAGACTCTCTTCTGCCAGAGGACCGCATTGGCGCTGGTCAGAATGGTGCCGTCACGCCCCACCGCCACCATTCCCGCAGGGCTGGCATCGACACCCGAAAGAAATGAGGTGGTGGGCGTGATCTGTTTTTTCCATGTTTGCCCATCGTTGCTGGTGAGGATTGTGCCTGTGCTCCCTGAAAGAACCAGGAGATCACCGAATGTCGCCACTCCTTGAAGGTCCTGGGGTGGTTGCGGAGGAGAGACTTGTTCCCAGACCAGGCCAAGAGAATCGACCAGGTTGGTGCTGATGGTTCCATCGAGGTTGGTGGAGACAACAGGCAACAATTCGCCGCGGCTCAGGAGAATGGTTCCAGACGTGCCCACGGAGATGGCGAGGTTGGTTCTGCCGCCGATACCGAGCAAAACGTCGTCGTTGGCACCGGCGGGGACAGTTTCCGCAGTCCATGCAATCCCATTGGCGCTTGTCAGTATCGTCCTCTTGTCCCCGACGGCAATGAAGGCGGCAGGGAATGATTTAAGGCCCCAGAGCCACGACCTCGGTGAGGAATCGAGCTGCAGCCAGGAGGTTTCGGAAGCAGAGTTTTGTTTGACGCCCTCCACCAGCAGGCCAGCGCGGCCTCCTACCACGAATGTCGCGCCGTCGTGCAAGGCGCTCAGGTATGTCGTCCCTGGAGCGGGAGAAAGATTGAACGTTGATAACTCATCGGACCAACCGGCGACACCCTGGTGCTGCCTCAATTCCATGTCTCCCGCGACAATCATTGAATCTGCTGAAGCTGCAATGGCATTTAGTGGCCCCGTCGCTCCGGTGATTACCTTCGTCCATCTTCGTCCATCGGAACTCGTGTAAACGGTTCCCTGATCACCCACGACCCAAAACTGCCCTCGGAGCCAGGCGACCCGGTTGAGATCAGCGGTGGTGAATGCTGATTCGCGTTGCCACAGAACCCCATTCGAACTTGTGGCTACGAAGCCCTGTTCTCCAACCGCCACGAAGACAGGCTTGTTGCCTGGCAATCCAAATGCAACACTTCGCAACCAATCCGAGAACGCAACCGCCTGACGCTGCCAGTTCGTGCCATCAGAGCTCGAGTAGATCGCCGCATTATCTCCAACCGCCACGATTGTGTCCGATGAGCAAGCCAGACCCTCAAGCCAGTCCGCCGTGTTCAGTTGAGTCAGGGCAAATTTCAAATTGAAATCAGCCGAGACAATCACGCCTTCCTCCCCCGAAGTGAAAGTTCTGTCGCGAAAGAAACAAAGGCTTCGCAATGCCTTGCGCGTGCCGCTTTCCCGATGGGTCCAGGTCTGTTTGTCGGTGCTGGTGTGAATTTGGCCGCGATCACCCACCTGGAAATAGATGCCGTTGGTGTGGATGAGATCGACGACGTTGTTTCCATGAGGCGATGGATTCGACCATCTCCAGCGCAAGAGGGGCTCGATACCGCGAAGGCAAGCAGATGAGATGAAAAGGGTGAAGATGAAAGCGCACAATTGTCGAGGGTTGGATTTGGTGATGGTATTGAGCATCTCCAGGAGGACTAAGAGTGTTGAGGTTCTGGGTGATGCGAAGCCAACTCAGCCACCGGAACCGCAAGAACGAAGAGACACCCATGGCTGCAGCTTCTTTTCAGAGAAAGCTCGGCCCCGATGGAAGCTGCAAGCTGCTTGCTGATGGCCAGCCCGATGCCACTGCCGCCTTCCTTGGTGGACTGGCAGGGCTGGAAGAGAACCGACTTCAAGTGATCTGGAAGGCCAGCTCCCTGATCTTCCACTTCAAAGAAAAGAGTGGAATCCGTCAGTTGGATGCGCAGCGTTACCGACTTGCCCCTCGGGGTTGCCTGAATGGCGTTGTTGAGGAGATTCTCAATGATTAGAAGTACGATGTTGGCTTCGCGATTGTTCAAGGACACATTCGCTGTGGACCGGCTGACAAGGATGACTCCAGATTGTTTTGAAGCAACTTCCAGTCTGGACTGAACGAGCTGAGCCAGTTCATCAGCAGAGAGTTCGTACTCAATTCCGCCTTCGTGCTCCCTGAGCACGCGCACAGTCTCGTTGACGAGGTCATGCATGCGGCGCGTGGTCGCGATGGCACCGGCCCAATCCACCTGCGATCCGGCGGCAGGTTCTGAATCGTGTTCGGTCATGAAACTCTGAAGTCCGGAAAGCGGGTTCTTAAGGCCGTGCAAGAGATGGGCAGTGACCGACCCCAATGCCGATGTTTTGGCCGCGAGAGCCAGCTCCCGATTGGCTTGAAGCAGCGATTGAGAACGGTGCGCCAGCAACTGATTGCTCCTGTGAAGTGCCAGGAAAGCGAGCCCGAGGACAATCGTCACAGCGGATCCAGTGATCAAGAAGGCTGCGATCGCCTGGCGGTTCAGGCTTCGATCCAGGTCATCGAACTCCCTGCTGATGCTCGTGCCATCGAGGAGGAACTGCGCCACGCCGAGTAATTGATTTGTTTCTCGAGTATGGAGAGGAAGGAGGATTTCAAGGATCGGAAGAGACTTGTGTGAACCCTGGTCGTGACTCATCCCCAGATCTTTGATCGCGAAATGTGGCTGAAAGTGCGCCACTGGATTGAGATTTTGGACGCGCCTGAAGTCGCCTTCCGACAACCTGGCATCCGGCAGATCCTCCGGAAAAGGGATGATAAAATTCCCGCTCTTATCGAAGAGCCTGGTGCCTTTGACCGAGGGGAGTTGCCGGAATCGGTTGGTGTCGAGGAGAGACATCAGGTGATCCGCCGGATCGTCGGTGATCGACTCAAACGAGGCGGACCACTCGGATGTCTGTTCCTGCATCCAAAGCTTTTGAAGCACCTCGGCATCACGGCCTACAATCTGGTTGCGAACGAGGGATCGTAATTGATGCCTCCCGAGGAGAATTACGCCAAGCAGGATGGCCAGAGTGAGAACAATTGCCCCGGCTGCCACGTGCCGGAGTCGCAGGCTCCATCTGACTTGTTGGTTCTTTTTACCTCTTCCAATCACAAAAGTTCGGCTGTTGCCAAAGGCCAGCGAGTGCGTGCATTGGAGCAAAAATGGTGCGCCGCAGAAAGGAGAAAGCAGTTTCGCATATTTGAGCGACTTACCTTGAGGATTTAAAGAGGAGGGACTGTGAGGAAATCTGTTCGTTCAGAACTCTAATTCAATTCCTGCTGAAACGGCATTGGCCTTGTAAGCGTCGGATCTCAGGTTTGAGAGGGAGCGTTCGTGCGAGTATTCGGCGAAGAGCGTCAGGTGGTCGCGAAGGCTCTTTTCGGCACGAATGGTGAAGTAGCTCATGGTTCTCCTCCTTTGAGCAGGGTCGGTGGGGCCGGCGTGTTGCAGGGCATACTCGTAATGCGACAGTTTCAGCTCGCCAAGGAATTGAAAGCCTTTGACGCGGTAACGCAACTGTTCAGTCAACCGGAACCGGTCATAGTCATAATAGCCGGAGTAATTGTCGTTGTTCCGCAGAAAGCCCAGCCGTGTGCTCGTCCGCCAGCGGCGTTGTCCGTCCCAATGGTGGTTCCAAACCAGGGAAGTCTCCAGTTGCTGATATTTCAACGAGTCTTGGATGGTGGACAGGCCATCGGCGGAACGAGGTTGCCTGTCATCAAATTTCCGTTCCTGGAACTGAAGCCCCAGGGAAACTTCCGAACGGTTCCCATACGATTTCCCGATCGAGAACCTGGGTCCCAACTGCCATTCATCATCCACGACCGACTGATAGAACTGCCTGCTTAATGTGTAGCCGGCTTCGACAAACGTGCCATTGACCGCTTCGCGACGAACTGAGGGCTGGATGGCGAGATTGTGACCCTGAAGCTGAAGCGTGCTGAACAACTGATCCAGGTCAGAGTTATCCAGGACCTGATCAAAGAAAAGGTATTGAAGCGACAGGTTGAATCGCCACATCTCACCAAGATCTCTTTTCGCCTGGAACTGGCTGAATGCTGTGGTTTCCCCAGTCACTTCCGAGCCCGGAATGTAACGGGTGTGTTCCGCAGAAGTGATGAACATGAGATCCCACAATGGTTCCGGCGGACGCCAGAGGATCACATCCGCGCTGATCATGGTGAACGAACTCTCGACCGGAAGTTGAGGGCTAAACAGGACGTTATCTTTGAATCCGAAACTTGTCTTCAAAGTGTAAGTGGTATCCCAACCGCCAGGAGGATTCCCTGGTTTAGTGACCGGTTCAGCACTGCCTGAGCTCAAAGCGGCGATGGTCGTCAGAATGATGAGAATTCTTGGGATGTCACGTGGCGAAAGCAGGTGCCCGGCAGCCGATCGGCACCTCTTGTATGAGAGGTCAGGCGATTGAAAAGTAACGCAAACACCCCGGCGACTTGCATCGTCGGGGTGTTGCTTCAGCGTTGTAGGCCGGAAGTGGGAAATAGCCTAGTCACCACCACCCTTGCGTGAGCGGCTGTTTTCACGGCCCTGCTCCTTGGCCGCATCCAACACGTCACGGTGGTCTTTGAATTGATCTTTGATCTCTACCAGGAGTTTTCGGATCTCATCGCGAGCGGCGAGCTGGTGATCCATGAAAGTCTGGCGTTTCTCTTGAATCTCGCGTCGAAGGCGTGATCGGTCGTCCTCGGAGGAATCTTTGAGTTGCTGGCGAAGGGTCTTTTGCTCTTCCAGGAACTTTGACCGGGATTGTTTGAGCTCTTCGAGCATCTGCTGAACGTTGTTCGATACCTCGCAGCCCTGATTTGAAGGCTTTTCTACAGTTCTCTTTTCTGAACTGGTGATGGCACCGTCGGAACCCTTGGACTCGTTTCCGTCTTTGGATTTGGTTTTTCCAGAGTCTGTCTCGGAATTGGACTTTCGGATAGTTGAGCCCGGGCCGGGGGAGGGAGACTTCTGTGCGTTGGCGACTCCCGTGATCAGAGCGCAGGAAGCCAGATAAACCACCAGTTTGATTAATGTCTTCATATTACTCATTCGACGCTTGCGAATCTGGACCCACCCGTTGATCCGACTCAGCATTCTCTTGCGCAAGGAGTATGCCATTCATGAACCAAAGCAGTTCGCCGCTCAATGTGACGTTTTGGCAAGCTTTTGTGAAGTGCTTATTGTTTGGATCCATCCTGCGCTTGGGAAGCATTCCCAAGCGAACTCATCCAGGGCATCAGGATTCCGGGGAATCCTTCCCAGGTTCCTGTGGCTGTTTTTGCCCTGCCAAACGATAGCGAACATAGTCACGGGACACTCCGAGGAGGCGGGCCGCTGCAGAAACATTGCTGCCGGTCTGCTTCAGAGCATGATGAATGAGGCGATTAATCGCTTCCTCAAGGGCGAAACCTTCCTGCGGGAAGGTAAAGCTCGGACGGAACCAGTCGTCTGACGCCGACAGAGTCGCCACGGGAGTATTAACCAGATTTGCAGCGGGGTTCAGAGGGGTGGGTTGTGTTGGAAAAGGCTGGACTGCAATGGTATGGAGCTTATCAAATTTAAGTTCCTCGTTCTCCTCAAATACAATCGCCCGCTCCAGTTCATGCGAAAGCTCTCGGACATTGCCTGGCCAACGATACGAAAGTAGGCTTTGGCAACCCGCTGGATGAATCGGTTTTCGAGGAAGCCGATGACGCTTGGCCAGCCGGTCCATCAATGCTTCCGCAAGCCTAAGAATATCCTCCCCTCGTTCCCGCAACGGCGTAATTTCAACCCGATAAAGGTCGAGACGATGGAAAAGGTCTTCGCGGAAGTCCCCGGCCGCGACAGTCGCCTTCAAGTCCCGGTTTGTCGCCGCGATGATGCGCACATCGACTGGAATTTCCCGATTGCCTCCGACACGTCGGATCTTCTGGTCTTCGATCACGGTGAGGACTTTCGCCTGGAGCGGCAGAGAGAGGCTTGGCAATTCATCCAGAAAAAGCGTTCCACCGTTGGCAGCCTCGAACAGTCCCATTCGAGCGGTCCTGGCGTCTGTAAATGCGCCACGCTCGTGCCCGAAAAGCTCTGATTCCGCGAGAGTTTCCGGGAGAGCTGAACAGTTGATCTCCACCAGGGGTTGCCGTGCACGAGGGCCATTTCCATGGAGCCATCGGGCGATCGTGGTCTTGCCGGTGCCGGTCTCCCCGTGGATGAGAACCGGGGGGAGGCCGCTTTGCATGCGATGATCAGCGGCAAGAATCTTGTCAAGCTGTGCATGCAGAGGTGCAAGTGCGGAGCCGAAAAAGAATCCATCCGTTCCTCGAGGCGAATCGGATTTCTGATGTTCATCCAGGCGTTCGCTTTGTTTCGTCCGGCGGACACGACTCATGACCAGGGGCAGCTCGAGTGGATCAAAGGGCTTGGCAAGGTAATCCAGTGCTCCCAGCCGCATGGCTTCCACGGCACCATCAACCCCTCCCTGGGCCGTCATGATGATGACTCCTGTGGCTGCTGAGAATGCTTTCTCCTTCAGGAGATCAGTGCCAAGTCCATCCGGCAGGTTCACGTCCAGAAGCGCAAAGTCGAAGCTAAGATCATGCGCGAGTTTGCGGGCACGCTCAACCGACTCCACGCTTGTCACATCGGCGCCCAGTTTCTCCAGACAACTGTGGATTTGTTTGCGCAGCAGAACCTCATCCTCGAGAATCAGAATGCTCACGCCGGTCAGATCGGGTTTGGTCATGGCTATTTAGGTCACATGTCAGCCGTTGCACCGCAAGTAAAATGGACGGGAAGTATCTGTCCCGCTTCCTGGACACGATGATGAAGTTTCGACTGTAGATCGGCCTTATGCGGCGATGGCTGGCGGTTGGAGCTGCTTGCGACTTTAATGGATGGCTCAGAACTCAAACTCTTTGATCTGTAACGGCTACATTAATGCAATCGCGGTATGTGTGAGGTGGGTGAAGCTTGCTCGTGCCGGGATTCCGGGTGTAGCGTCCTCGAAACTTCGGTTGGCGGCCGTTGGTAGGTAAAAGTGCCGGCTCAACAGAAACTGATGAACAAGATACTGATTATTGAAGATTCGGCTGATGTGCGAAGCCTCATCAGCGACATGCTGTCGATCAATGACTACGACATTGTGACGGCGGAAAACGGATTGGTGGGGCTCGACATGGCGCAGCAACATCTGCCGGACCTGATCATCTGCGATGTTCACATGCCGGAGCTCGACGGCTTTGAAACATTGGCGAAGCTTCGGGAGAATCCGGCCACCAGCGCCATTCCATTCATCTTCCTGACCGGCGTTTCTGAAAAGCCAACGATGCGTCATGGAATGGAACTTGGCGCGGATGACTATCTCACGAAGCCCTTTACGATGGCTGAATTGCTCGCCACGGTTAAGACCCAGATCCAGAAGAAAGCCGTCATATCGCGTCACGCAGAACGAAAACTGGAGGAGCTTCGTGGTAATATCAGCATGGCTCTCCCGCATGAACTGCTGACACCAATCACCGGCATACTTGGTTTTTCATCAATCCTCGTGGATGACGCCGCCAACATGCCGCCAGCCGAGATCTCGGAAGCGGCAAGTAACATTCACTCTGCCGCGATCAGGCTTCGTCGCACCATCGAGAACTTCCTCCTTTACTCACAGATTGAACTGGTAGCAGCCGACGCGAAGCGAGTCATGGCTGTCCGGCAGGCACGGTACCCGGTACATTCAGCCGTGATGTCTGACGCCGCTCAGCAGTCAGCCCGTCGCGCGGGACGGGAGCGGGATTTGGTTTTGCATTTGACCGGGGCAAGTCTGGCGCTTTCACCTGAGAAGCTCGACAAAGTCATCCAGGAGTTGCTCGATAACGCCTTTAAGTTTTCTGAAGTCGGGAAACCGGTGACCGTTTCCACTCTGCTTCGGGAGAATTCCTTCCAGATGATCATCGAAAACCAAGGACGAGGGTTCACACCCGAGCAATTGAACAAAATCGGCGCGCACATGCAATTCGAGCGCAAATTCTACGAGCAACAAGGTTCCGGATTGGGGCTCATCATCACCAAACGTCTCATCGAATTGCACGGTGGCGAACTGGTGATTGATAGCATTCCCAATTCCCATACTCGTGTGCTGATAACCCTGCCGGCAACCGCATTGGCGGAGGTGTCCCCCGAGATTGGCTAGCGATTTCGGGTGAAAGTTGGATCTGCTGAGGGGGCTCCAAGCCGTGTGACCAAAGACAGACGGATTTCGATGCCTTGTTCCTGCTTGAGCTGTTGAGTTGTTTCGACAAGCCCGCCGAGATCGAGCTATTTTTTGTGGAAATGATGTTGAAGTTGACCAGTGCGTTTGGGCTTGTGGCGCTTGTGGCGCTGGCCTGGGCAATGTCCGAAAAACGAAAACTGTTTCCCTGGCGAGTGGTGTTGTGGGGTGTGGGACTGCAATTTGCCATCGCAGTCTTTGTGCTGCGAACTGATGCGGGGCTGACTTTCTTTAATGGCTGCCAGACGGTGGTGGACCGGTTCATTGGATTTGCGGACGAGGGGAGCCGCCTGGTGTTTGGACCGCTGGCCAGGGCGGATGTGGCCGGCAAGGCTTTCGGGGTGGAGAATTCCTTCGTCCTGGCGATCACGCTGACCGGCACCATCATCCTCGTGGCTGCCGCATCTTCGCTGCTTTACCATTACGGGGTGTTGCAAATCATTGTCCGAAGCATGGCGTGGGTGATGCGTCGGGTGATGAGAACCAGCGGCAGTGAAACCCTCGCGGCTGCCGCGAACATTTTCATGGGACAGACGGAGGCGCCGCTGGTTGTGCGCCCGTATCTGCCGCACATGACAAGGAGTGAGTTGAACTGCCTGATGATCGGTGGGTTTGCGAACATCGCGGGAGGCGTGCTGGCAGTTTATTCTGGCATGTTGAAAATATCGGCTGGCCACTTGATCACGCAATCGGTCATGAGCGCGCCGGCTGCGTTGCTGATCGCCAAAATTCTCGTTCCGGAAACCGAACGCAGCAACACGGCCAGCGGCGCGAATGCCAGGATCGAGCGCGAAAGCCTCAATGGCGTGGATGCGCTTTGCCATGGATCGAGCAGTGGAATGAAGCTCTCGATCAATGTCATCGCGATGTTGATTGGTTTCACCGCTGTCGTGGCGGCGGCAAACTGGCTGCTCGGTTACGTGGTCCATCCGTTCGGTTGGGAAACTTCCAAACCTCTCCAGGAAGTTTTGGGTTACCTCAATGCCCCCTTCGCCTGGCTGATGGGCATTCCTTTGAAGGATTGTTTTGCAGTCGGGCAGATACTCGGAGAACGCATCGTATTGAACGAGTTTTTTGGTTACATGAGCTTGAGTGCGCAAAGAGCGGCGTTGGATGAGCGAAGTTTTACACTGGCGACATACGCGCTCTGTGGTTTCGCGAACCTCGCGAGCGTGGCGATTCAGATCGGAGGGATCGGAGCGCTGGCACCGAGCCGCAGAACCGACCTGGCGCAACTGGGGTTGAAGGCAATGGTGGGCGGGCTTCTGGCGTGTTACATGACGGCGTGCATCGCGGGAATCTTGCTCTGAGTCAAATCTGAATTCTCGTGGATCTGACTGAAGCATATCTCGCGAAGATCGCCGGTTGGGAGGCGGTGAAGCACGCTCGAGCCTTCGTGGGGCAAGGCCGCGTGCTGAGTTCAAACTGGACCCCACCTGTGCTCAAGGGCGTGGTTGAGGAGGGAGGAACATCCTACCGCGCCGGGTTGGTGATCAAAGGGAGCATCGACATCGAGAATCTGTGCAGTTGCCGGGCCTCGCGCCAATGGGGGACCATCTGCGCGCACTCCGTGGCGGTGGGACTGCATCATTTGGGCGTGGGTGTGGGAACAGTCGCCGGATCATCAGCATCGGTGACGAAACAGGGTCAGCCCGAAGTCAGATCTGCCGGCAAGACCGGATCATCTCAGCCTCCAAAGAGCGGCAAACGCCTGCTGCGTTCGACCGATGGTGAAGGCGAAACATTGGAACTCTTTTTGATTATTCCGCCGAACTTCACGCAAGCCCTGGCGAGGGGGAAAGCCATGATTTGTATCGAAGGGCAGTGGGGCAGGGGACGTGTGCCGCTAAACGTGCTGCCGCTGACCGTTCCGTTCAAACTCTCCGAGCCGGATGCCCGGGTTCTGGATCGGTTGGAAGAACTTGGTGCCGGTGAAATACCGGCGATGATCATGGTATCGTTGCCCGAGTTCGCCGGGCTTCTGGACTGCCTCGCCGGCTTCCCCCGGCTCACGCTCGGCCGGGGGCAGGCAGTCGAAGTGGCTGCTGAAGCAAGGAGATTGGGTGTGGATGCCGAGCTGACACCGGCGGGCGAGATTCGGCTGACCCTGCGAGCTGGCGGGAACCTGGGAACCTTGATCGTCGGGGAGACCTCCTGGAGTTACGCTGATCACAATTTTCAACGTCTTGCACTGCCTAAAGTGTGTGCCGGCATTTTCAAGGGGGCGGTGACGCTGCCACGGGCTCAGATCCCGATGTTTCTGAACACCGACTGGCCGGCACTTTTCAAGGCGTGCGACGTCCGTGCGAATTTCAAACTCGAGGATTTCGTCCTCGAACCGCAAACACCCAGGTTTTTCCTTAATCTGGCTGGAGGGATTGCACGATTAGAAGCGCAGCTCCAGTGCGGCTACGGCACCCGGATCATGACCGTGGGGGTGACGAGCAAGGATGAATCGTTGTGGATGCCGGATCCGGCGGTTCTCACGAGATATTCAACGCGAGATCTGGCTTCGGAGCAGAAGGCATTGCAGAGGCTGTTGCGCCACGGTTTTACCGGACCCGATTCCAACGGGCGCTATCTGCTCGTCGGCCAGACGCCGGTGCTGACTTTCTTCGCGCGCGAGTTTCCGCGTTTGGAGAAGGAATGGAAAGTGACACTTGAAGAGCGCCTCGAGCGCAGCACAGCCCAGAACATTGAGCGCATCGAGCCACGTCTGCAGATCACGACTTCGGGCGAGCAATGGTTCGATCTGAATGTCTCCTACGGCACGACCGGTGGCGAGCGGTTTTCCGCCGCGGACATCCAGCGGTTGGTCCTGACCGGCCAGAACCACACGAGGTTGAAGAACGGAAAATTCGCGGTCATTGACACCGGCGCCGTGGAGGAGTTGGAGGAGGTGCTCCTCGACTGCGCGCCACAGCAACACGATCAGGGCTACCGCATGGATAATGCGCACGCCAGTTACTTGCAGGCCTCCCTGCAGGACAAAACGCAATGGACCGTGCAAGCGCCGACGGCCTGGCGTGAACGCGCCGTCCGGCAATCGGGTGAAGCGAAGCTGGATGTCCCGCCGCTGGGCGATTTGGAAACGGTGCTGCGTCCCTATCAGAAGCAGGGAGTGGGTTGGCTGCGGTTTCTCCGCGCAAACAATTTCGGCGGCATTCTCGCGGATGAGATGGGGCTTGGAAAAACATTGCAGACGCTCGCCTTCATTCGAGCGGAGCAGGCGTTGCTGAATTCCGGCGAGGCGCGGCTTCCCACACTGGTGGTGTGTCCAACTTCGCTTGTGGTCAATTGGTCGAACGAAGTGCGAAAGTTCACGCCAGAACTCCGCGTGCTCATGTTGCATGGGCCGCAGCGTCAAAGTGCGTTCCATCAGATTTCCTCATCAGACCTCGTGATCACCAGCTATGCGCTGGTGCGACGCGACGCGGATCTCTACCGCGCGCTGGAGTTCGACACCGTGGTGTTGGATGAAGCGCAGCATATCAAAAACCCGCAGACGCAGAACGCCCAGGCGGTGAAGGCGATTCGCGCCCGGCATCGCCTTGTGCTCACGGGAACACCACTTGAAAACTCGGTGCTCGATCTGTGGTCGATATTCGATTTTCTGATGCCCGGTTACCTCGGAGCTGCGAAGGACTTTCGGGAGCGGTACGAATTGCCCATTGTGCGCGACAGGAATGTGGAGACGCAGGCGCGGCTTGCGCGACGCGTGAAACCGTTTCTCCTGCGGCGCCTCAAGCGGGACGTTGCAGCGGATCTGCCGGCAAAGATAGAACAAGTGTCCTTCTGCGAACTCACGGAGGATCAGCGCGCGGTGTATCAACAGGTGCTCGACGCCGGGCGCAAACAGGTGATGGAAGCGGTGGGACAACAGGGTTTGCAGAAGAGCCGGATGGTGGTGTTGAACACCCTGTTGCGATTACGGCAGATTTGCTGCGATCTACGATTGCTCAAACTCGAGAACATCGATCCCACGTCGGCTTCCGGAAAACTCGATCTCTTCGGCGAACTGCTGGAGGAAGCGTTGGATGGCGGGCATCGCGTGCTGGTTTTCAGCCAGTTCGTCAGCATGTTGAAGCTGATCGAGGAACGGTTGAAGGCGGAGGAGCTGGACTATTGTTATCTCGATGGTTCGACGGTGAACCGTGCCGCCGTTGTGGAACGTTTCCAGACCCAGGAAAAGATCCCTGTGTTTCTCATCAGCCTCAAGGCGGGCGGCGTGGGCTTG
>SXGR01502366.1_pt1 | contig 28619 bp, 17 predicted proteins | sample 3174711 | NCBI WGS metagenome assembly SXGR01 (sample SAMN11356860, study PRJNA531348) | freshwater metagenome | isolation source: freshwater sample F1-60 | place: China: Fuxian Lake, Yuxi | collected 2017-12-25
AGCTTCCAGGGCTCGTTTCCTTCCACGCGCATGAAGGCGATGATCAGGATCAGCATGGAAGGGACGAGTCCGATGATCGCCATCGACGCGAGGAACGCCAGCAGCCAGCCGAGGAAAATCGCTGAGCGCCACAGAACGGCGCTCAGTTGCAGGCCATCGGCAGATGCAGTGTCCATGTGGATGCCCATGTGCGCCCTGGAACGGCCCTGTGCTTCCGGGGCGCGCTCGTAACACAGCTGGTTGAACAGGCTGATCAGCGCAACCACGATCAGGGTGCCGCATACCCAGGTTGGACCGACGCTCGCGTTGAATGACCACTCCTGCGCGGCAACGAACATGTAGCCGGCGATGACGATCAACACCACGTACATCAGATCCGCCGCATGGAACACCGGCCTGCTGCGTGGCAGGAATGCGTGCATACCCTCGTGCCGGATTTTCTTGTACAGCGGACTGAGGATGACCAGGCAAGCCATCGTCAGCAGCACGATCACGCCGGGACGCGCCAGCCACTCGAAGTCATAACGCAGAATGGAGATGGCCATGTAACGCTCGACCAGCACGCCCAGCACCAGACCGAGAATCAGCGGTGGACGCGGCCACTTCAGTCGCTTCATGGTCCAGCCGACCACAAAGGCAATCAGCAACACGAACAGATCGCCCCAGCTCTTCGAACCCTGGAAGGCGCCGATGAATACAATCGCCATGATGCTGGGCAACACCAGCGTGTAGCGCAGTGTGGAAATCTTCGCCAGCTGACCGCTCAGCAGGAAGCAGAGACCCGCGCCGAAAATGTTGGCCAGCGCAATGCTCCACACCATGGTGTAGGTGACATCGAGATTGCGGGTCAGCATGTCGGGACCGGGAATAAAGCCGTGAATCATCAACGCACCGAGCAGGATTGCCTGCGCCGCACCGCCGGGCACACCGAAGGCCAGCATCGGTACCAGCATGCCGCCTTCTTTGGCGTTGTTGGCCGACTCGGGTGCAATCACACCGCGCACATCACCCTTGGAAAAAGTGTCCTTCGCGCCTTTTTCTGTCTGCAAAGCATGACCATACGCAAACCAGTCGGCCACCGCGCCGGTAATGCCGGGCACCGCGCCGAGCACCGCGCCCATGATGCTGCAGCGAACAATCAGGAACCAGTTCTTGAGGCAGTCGCGGATGCCCTGCAGCATGCCGCTGATGGCGCCGAATTTGATCTTGTCGGCGAGTGCCGTGCGCTGGATGGCCAGATCGCACAACTCGGGCAACGCAAAGAAACCCAGCAACACCGGCAACAGCGGCACGCCTTCACGCAGGTACACCAGATCGCCGGTCCAGCGCAGCTCGCCGCTTTGCACGTTGGTGCCGATCATGCCCACCAGAATGCCGAAGCACGCAGCAATCAGGCCGCGCAGTGGCGCGGTACCGGCCAGCGTGGCCACCATGGCGATGCCGAAGATCGTCAGGGCCAGCAACTCAGGTGTTCCAACCGACAACGCCAGTGGCCGAACCACCGGAATCGAAATTGCCAGCAGGAAGGCGCCGATCAAACCACCAAACAGCGAGGCACAGTAACTGGCGCTCAGCGCCCTGCCCGCCTCGCCCTTCTTGGTCATCTGGAAGCCGTCGAGCACCGTTGCCTGCGATGACGCTGCACCGGGCACCCCTATCAATATCGAAGGGATGGTATCGGAGGTCGCGGTCACCGCATGCATGCCGAGCAGCATGGCAAATGCAGCGTAGGGGTCCATGGTGAAGGTGAAGGGCACCAGCAAGGCGAAGCCGGTAAGCCCGCCGATGCCGGGCACAAGGCCCACCACCAGCCCGACCAGCACGCCCGCCCAGAGGAACATCAGACGCTCCGGCTGCATCAGGGTGATGAACGCATCCCCGGCTGCACCGAGCATGCTTATATCGGCAAATGGATCCATGGTCGGTTACTCGATAATGCGTAACGTTGAAACCTGCCCCCTGGCCTGCGCCAAGGGGTTTTGTAGGTCGGGTTTTACACCCGACATTTTCCGGATGTCGGATCAAAGATGTCGGGTTGAAACCTGCCCTACGGGGATATCGGAGATCAATCGGACAGAACCGGATACAGAACCTGCGCGGTTCTGCCCATGATCCAGGACCGGTCTTCTTCGGACAGGCAGCTCAAGGAAGCCTGCATGTCGGTCACGATCTTTTTCAGCGGACCTTCGGATGCCGGATAGTTGGAGCCGAAGGCAATGTGGTTGGCGCCGAATGCTTCAACCAGTCGCGGGAAGAAAGTCTCCGGCGAGGACTTGCCGGCTTTCACTCGCACACAGGCAGTGGGCGTCACCTTGAGATAGATATTGCTGAATTCGGACAGCGCGAACAGACCTGCCGCGTTGTTGTACGGCGGGCCTTCTTCGAGTTCCGGACGCCCCAGATGATCCAGCGCGATCTTCACCTTGGGGAAACGTTGCGCCAGCGTGCGCACCATGTGCAGGCCGTCGGGCGTGGTCTGGATGACGATGGTCATGCCCAGTTCGGCCGCGCGTTCCCATACCGGAAATGATTTCGGATCGACCAGCCACTCGCCCTTGGTCTGATTGGTGTGGCCACCGGTGAACAAACGGATGCCGGTCATGCCGCGCCCCAGCCAGTAATCGAAGGTCTTCACCGCATCGGGGGCCAGCACGTCGAAGGAATACACGCCGGTGAAACGCTGCGGCATCTGCGCCACGCAGTCGGCAACGTAGGAATTGTCATGACCGTACGTGGTGGAGGAATGCACGATCGCCGCCCTGGCCACGCCGGCTTCATCCATCTCCGCCACCAGCTGCTCGAACGTGATGGGTCGTGTTGCCGACCAGCCGGAGCGCACACCACCGATGGGCGCAACGGGATACTTCACGGTGTCAGTGGAGATAACGTGCGGATGGATATCAACGATCTTGGCTGTCATGACGGGCACCTGTCTGAAAAAAACTTCTCGAATCTGTTGCGCTGATCTGCGGCGCGGAAAAGTCACGCTTAAGGACGTTTCATTTCCAAGCCCCCTCTCCCTCGGAGAGAGGGACGGGATGAGGGCTTATTTCCTCGGCGGCTTGATGATCTCGCGTACGGCGCTGAGTGTTTTTGGCGACGTTGTATAAAGCTGCGTCAGCAAGGTATCTATGCCCTGTCCGGAGATGGCATCCACTGCATAGCCTCTGAGTTTCATGGCTGCGAGGAACTGCGGATCTTTCATGGTGGCATCGAATGCTTCGCGCAATACGGCCAGCCGATCGGCGGGCACGCCTTTCGGCACGGCCAGCGGGCGTCCCGGTTCGAAGGACTTGAGAAAGAAATCGAACACGGCCTTGCCCTCAGGATCTTTCACGTAGTTCGACAGATTGGGCAATTTCGGGAAGGCGGGATGGCTGGTCCAGGCAAAGTGCATGACCGGGATCAGCAGTCCCCTCTTGATCATGGCCATCTGTTCCGGCTGCAACAACCCTTCAATGGTGGAGGCCCAGCCATCCACCTCGCCCCGGTCCATCGCGATATAGACTTCGCCGCGCCCTGTATAGCCGTTGATGATCCGGAACTGCGTGCCCGCATACTTGTTCATCAACGCCGGCAATGTACGGTTGTCGCTGGCAAAGCCGGTGGCGCCGATGATGGTGCGTTTGGTGAACATCTCGGGGGCGGTTTTCACCGGAGATTTGTACGACACCGCCATGGCGTAGGCAGTCTTGTCGAGACTGCCGAGCCAGCTCACCTGGCGGGGATCGAAATTCTTGTGGTCGTTCTCGACCAGCGGCAGATAAAGATTGTTGCGCTGTAAAAAGCCGATGACGGTGCCGTCCTTCGGGTCCTGCGTCTGCAGTCTGGCAGCCGCAATCATGCCGCCGGCGCCGGAAAGATTGCTGACGACGATGTACGGCTTACCGGGAATGTGTCTGGAGAAATAATCCTTGAACTGACGTGCAATCAGGTCGGTGAGGGTGCCGGCTTCGGCGCTGACCACCAGTGTGATGGTCTTGCCCTTGTAAAAAGACGCCGCCTGCACGGACGGCGCCGGCGCAGGCTGGGGTTTTGCAGGCTGTGCAGGCGTGGCGTTCCAGCTCAGCAGGGCAGCGCTCATGACGGCAAATTTTCGCAAAGACTTCATCACCCTCTCCTCGAGGACTCCACGGAACCCGAAAGCAATTATTACTCACGCCACCTGCAAACGTTCACCGCCTGAGACGGAACAGGATGCCCGAAGTCGCAGACTACTGCGATCAATGCGGCGCGTCGTTATAGCGCTTTGGTACGACCGGGACGAATCAAGTGTTCTATGCTGGCGTATAAGAAAACTGACAGCTGAAGCGGGCTGGAAGGTGTCTGTCGCAGACCGGCCCGGACTACGCCGGATCGGTCGGGCAGGCTTCGAAAAACAGAAAACCAGGGCCTCGACAGCCCTGGTTTCTATTGGCAAATACATACAGATACAGACTATCAGGAAGCGTATTTCACATTGCAGCCATAGGGTTGACTGACCGGTGTCGCCACCGGACGTTTGGCGGTGAGATCACCCAATGCCGCACGCACATGATTTTTGGCTTTGGCCAGATCGGATTTGGCGGCCGTGGGCTTGTCATCGATACCGCCCATGTATACCAGCTTGCCGGCCGCATCGATCACGAACATGTGCGGCGTGGTGCGTGCGTTGTACAGCTTGCCCAGCACGCCGGATGGATCGAGCAACACCCGCGTCGGCGCCGCACCCCGTTCCTTGCTGAGGCGATTGGCGTCGGCGGCTTTCACAAAGCCCTGCTCGCCCGGCGCGGAAGAAATCACCGACAGCCACACCACGCCCTGCGCCGTGGCTTCCTTCTGCAAGGCCTGCATGTTGCTGCTCTCGTAGTGCTTCTTCACGTACGGGCATTCGTGGTTGGTCCACTCCAGCACCACCGTCTTGCCAAGATACTGATCCAGACTCAGTGACTGTCCGTTGCTGTCCACCGCCTTGAATGCCGGCGCGGCCTGTCCGACAGCGGGCGCTGCCGACGCGGTCAGCGAAGTGAGGCTGAACGCCGCAGCCACGGCCGCCACCGACGCCACCACGGCGCGGCGCGCAATGAATTTTCCAACTTGCATAACGTGAACCTCCTTCAGGTTGATGAACGGGAAACGGTGAGCGCTGCACCGGGGGTGAGCGCCTCGACGACAATCGACTCGGTAAGAATCTGCGGCAACACGACCGGCGCACCGCCCTGCGCGGGATACACCACATACAGCGGCACACCGGCGCGACCGAAGCTTTCCAGCAGGCGCGTGATGTCCGGATTCTGGCTGGTCCAGTCGCCCTTGAAATAGGTATAGCCACCCGCGCGCAGCGCGTCATGAAACGCCTCGCCGGACAGCGCGACGCGCTCATTCACCTTGCAGGTGATGCACCATGCCGCCGTCATGTTGATGAATACCGGCTGACCGGCGGCGCGCGCCGCCTCGAAACGATCACGGACAAACGGCTCGGCAATATCGGCCGTATCCTGCGCCACCGCGACCGGTGCGGCCTGCATGCCGAACGCCAGCACGATGCTCATCAGCGCGGCCGCCGCGCCGCCGCTCCGGCGCAGCGTGCGTTGCAGCGAGCCGGCGCCGGACAACGACCAGATCCAGATGGCCAGCGCCAGCAGGATCATACCCAGCAGCGCCAGGAACACGCCGCTGGCGCCGCTCTGCTGCGTCAGCACCCATACCAGCCACGCCGCAGACGCATAGAGCGGAAAGGCCAGCGCCTGCTTCAGGGTGCTCATCCACGCGCCGGGTCTGGGCATGCGGCGCGCCAGCGCCGGAAAAACCGTCAGCGCCAGATACGGCACGGCAAGCCCCAGCCCCAGCATCGCAAACGTGGCCATAGCCACCTGCGGCGATTGCGTCATGGCCACGCCGATGGCCGTGGCCATGAAGGGCGCGGTACAAGGCGTGGCGACCACGGCCGCGAGTACGCCGGTAAAGAAGCTGCCGGAAGCTCCGCCGCGAGCCGCCCATTGCGAACCCACGCCCATGAAACTGCCGCCCACTTCAAACACGCCCGACAGGTTGAGTCCCGCAACGAACAACACATAGGCCAGCAGTGTCACCAGAACGGGATTCTGCAACTGGAAGCCCCAGCCGATGACGCTGCCGCCGGCCTTGAGAATCAGCAATGCCGCGCCCAGTGCAATGAAAGACAGCAGCACACCGGCCGTATACGCCACGCCCCCCGTGACACGTTCCCGCGTCGGCGCAGCAGCATGAGAAACGAACGCCAGCGCCTTCATCGCCAGAATGGGAAACACGCAGGGCATCAGGTTGAGCAGCAGCCCGCCGGCAAAGGCGGACAGCAGTACAACCAGCACCGACACCGGCATGGCGGGAGCTGCAGCTGCAACAACCGGAGCGACTTCACTACCAACCAGATAAGCAGAGTGCATCTGCTGTTCGCCACGCTGTTCAGTCAGCGTCACGATGCCGGAGAATTGCGCGGGCGCCGGCAATTCACCCTTGCCGGTGACGATACGCACACCTTCTGCCGTGCTGACGATCGACTGTGCAGCGGCATGATTGACCACGCCCCACTGCGCAGGAAAAAACCGTGCTGCAACCACCTGGCGCGCCGCATCGACCGGTAGCGCAACATCCAGGATCAGTTCATCACCCTGAGTCGTCAGCTGTGTAACGAACGGCGCCGCTTTCGGCTGGGTGGCGCGCACCGCCGCAAACAGCGACTGTTCGGCGCCAGCGACCTGACTGCCGGCTGCGGTGGGAATCGCCAGCGTGAACCGGCCCCCTTCAGGAATGCATTCTTCTTCGCACACCAGCCAGGTCACATCGGCGGTCAGCGGGAACGACGTACCCACCGGCCAGTCAGCGGGAACGGTAACGGTCGAAATCAACCCGACGCTGCCGGAATAGCCGTAGTTGACCAGTGGCCCCACGCGGATCGGTTCCGGCGTCGGCCATTGAATGGGGCTGGCGACTGCGCCCGCCGGCAATTGCCATTCGATTTGTGTGGGCTGCCCGCTGTCACCGGGATTCAACCAGTAGGTATGCCAGCCGCTGCGAATGGTCTGATGCAGCATCACCGCGACGCGTTGCCCCGGCTGCACCACATCATGTTCCGTGACCAGGCGCGCCACCACGTTGCCCGTCCTGACGATTGCTTCTGAAGCGCGCACCTGCGTGCCCGACGCCATCAACAGCGATACACAGGCAGCCGGCAACAAACCGCAGCGATGGAATACAGACAGGAGTTTCATGCGGGATAACGCAGCGATTCGCCTTTCAGCCAGACTTTGAGCGGGGGGCCTAGAGCCTGTTCAAAGTCTCGATCAAGGGATGCAGTGCAAGGCGAAACGGACAGAAAAACGCAGCGTACACGACAGTACGTGAGTATTTTTCTGGCCGTTTCAACGCCGCAATGCGCCCTTCAGCGAGCCTTTGAACAGGCTCTTAGAGATAACCCCGCATCCGGACGCATGCAAGCGTATCAGCGTCGATTAACAATTCTTGAGATTTAGGTGCATCAAGTCGGCGACAGTAAAGCCGCAAGACACACCGCAAGTCCGCATGCATCTCGCAATACAGATGAAGCAACCACCGGCGAGACACTTCGATCCTGATAATCTTGCGCGAACCCTGTTGGTTTGCATGAGATTCCGGGATGACACAAAAACGACGCCGTGCCATTCAAGGCGCCACCATTCGTGATGTGGCGGCCAGCGCCGGCGTGTCGCCCATGACCGTATCGCGCGTCATCAACAAAGACCCCGGCGTGCGCGCCACCACCCGCGCCCAGGTGGAAGCGGCCATCAAGGAACTGCGCTACGCCCCCAGTGCCGCTGCACGCAGCCTGGCCGGCTCAACTCCTTGCAGGGTAGGGTTGCTGTACGACAACCCCTCGACAAGTTATCTGAATGAGTTTCTGGTCGGCGCACTGGATGCCAGCAGCCACACCGGTGCACAAGTGATGGTCGAGAAGTGCATCGACACCGAATCTGCGGATGTTGCTCTCGCCAAGCTGTTACAGGCCGGTGTCGACGGCCTGATCCTGCCGCCGCCCTTGTGCGAATTCGCACAGGTACACAAGCAGGTGCGCCTGAGCGGCAAACCCACTGTCGCCGTCGCGGCAGGCCGGCCACTCACCGGCATCGCCACCATCCGTATCGACAATGAAGCCGCTGCGCACGACATGACCCGGCACCTGCTGCAGCTCGGTCATCGCAGGTTCGGCTTCATCAAGGGACACCCGAACCAGATCTCGAGCGAGCAGCGCCTGAATGGCTTTCTCGCCGCAGTGAAGGATGCCGGCATCAGACGTACGGCCGTGCGCATCGAACAGGGTTACTTCACCTACCGCTCGGGTCTGAAAGCCGCGGAAAAACTGCTGTCGGGAAAACCCCGGCCAACCGCCATCTTCGCCGCCAACGATGACATGGCCAGCGCCGCCATGTCGCTGGCGCATCGTCTGGGACTGGATGTGCCTGCGGATGTCTCCATCGTCGGCTTTGACGACACGCCGATGGCGTCGGCCATCTGGCCGTCATTGACCACCGTGCACCAGCCCATCGCCGACATGGCGCGCATGGCCATGGACCTGCTGCTCGAAGAAATTCGCCGCAAGCGTCATCACGACAGCAACCAGCCCGGCCAGTTGCTCCAGCCTTACCGGATCATCATCCGGGAATCGAGCGGACCGGCGCCTGTCTGACAGGTTGTCAAGGAAGGCCGCGACCAGACTCATCGCTTGACAGCACTGGGTTTTCAGCTGATGGCAGCGATACCATTCAGGGCATATCAACACGGGAAACGATGCGCTCATACATCGACCACGGACACCCGTAGCTGACACTCATAAGGCCAACACCCATGAACCTTTTGTTGGACGTTCCAAAGATTGCCGCGTTGACAGTTGCGCCCTGACCTGGTCAACAACGCATGAATGTATAACGCACTGCCAGTGTCATTTTTCCAGCCGGCGCAAGGTCCATTCACGGAACACGCTGCAGGGACCGTGCTGCAAATTCTCCTTCACCATCGGTCCATTGGCAGCGAACGCCAGATAGCGACCGCTGCCTGCGCGCGGCCATACCGGCAGTGAGCCACCATTGGGATCACCGGTCTTTGCAAAGCGCGTCCAGTATTCCTGCATCTGTTCCGATGCCTGGTAGTCAGCTTCAGCAAATGCAGCGGCACCCTGCCCGGCGCGACCCAGCGTGCCGAATACATAACCCAGCTCCGCGCCGTGAAACGAACCTATAGCTTCGCGTCCCGGATGCGAACGCTCGAACTGATACTGCCAGGTGGGATGTTTTGCGGCTGCATGCCAGTCGGCTTCCATGATGGCCGCACAACGCTGCACGGTGTCGGTCATCCACTGCGCACCCGCGCCGCCCAGCAATGGGTCTTCAATGCCTTGACCGCCATTCGCCAGGCCATAAGCCTGCAGGGCCTTCGGTGCGAGGTCGCCGTACTTGGCAGCGATCTGTTGACGCAACTCATCGATGGAAAACTGCGGCGTGATCTCGCGGGCGTTCTGCCCCACGATCATCGGCACTGCAATCTGTTTGCCGGCAGCGAACACCCGCGCGGGCGATTCGGGCAATACCCAGCCGTCGACAGTAGTAAGCAGTCCCATGTCGGAGCTGAGTTCGGTGCGCAGCCATTTTGCTCCTGCTGCAAGCACCTGATCGGCAGGCAGGCTGCGCAGGTAGCCAAGCGCACCTTCACCTTGGGGTGCATCGAGTTCGGCGGCAACCTTCACACCGACTTCCTCCGCACGTGCCTTGGGCATGGCGCCGCCGTATGAAAGTAACTGTCCGCTCTGTGCAATCGCATTGGCAAACAACCCCTTCGCCAGTGGCGAAGTCATCAGCAACAACACGTCGTAGGAACCGGACGACTGACCGAACAAGGTCACGCGCGTCGGATCGCCGCCAAACTTCGCAATGTTCTCCTGCACCCAGCGCAGCGCCTCGATCTGATCGAGCAGCGCATAGTTGCCCGATGACTTGTGCCCGGATTCAGCCGACAGCGCCGGATGCGCCATGAAACCCATGACGCCGAGCCGATGATTGATGCTCACCAGCACCACACCGCGCTTCGCAAATGCGGCGCCATCGAATGTGGCGCTGGCAGCGGACCCGACCATATTCGCACCGCCATGTATCCACACCATCACGGGATGCGAGCCGCGCACCGGCCACTCGGGTGTCCACACATTCAAATACAAGCAATCTTCGCTGCCCGGACCACCCCTTCCGGTCTGCGCGCAAGCAGCGCCAAACGAAGATGCATCTCTGACGCCCTGCCATGACGGCACAGCAACCGGCGCACGCCAGCGCAACGCACCCACCGGCGGCTGAGCAAATGGAACGCCTTTGAAGACAGCGCCCGGCGCATCCGCTGGAGCGATTCCCTGCAACGCACCGGGCCCCAGTGTGATTCGTGGTCGCGGGGCATCGGCGGCAGCTGCGTGAAACATGAACGTAACTGACAACAATGCCGTAAGAAACGTTCGCGTTGCAAAACTCATCGATGATTCACCTGCGCTGCTCCTGCGCTCGCAGCATTTGTACATCCCTGTTGTGGCCGCCGTTCCAGCGCATCCTGCGCCCACGGCATTTGCACATCCATGTGCGGCAAAAACCCCCTCCCCCGGAACACGGGAGAGGGGTTGTATCAACTACCGAACATGTGGATCAGAGACGGATGCGCACACCCAGCGTGAAGTAACGACCCAGTGTGTCATCACCCACTGCATAGTTGCTCGGGAAGGCGCCCGGGAACTGCGTGTTGATGCCACCCGCTGCCGGCGGATCCTTGTCGAACAGGTTCTGGACGTTCAGGAACACGTTCACCTGCTGTAGCGGTGTCGGCACGTTGTACGACACGGTCATGTTCGTATACGCCACGGACGACGTATGACCGATGGTATTGGGCGCCGTTGGATCAGACGAGAACTCCAGCTTGCTGCGATAACGCTCGGAGAGATCGATGGTCCACTGGTCGTTGATCTTGTAATTCACAAACAGCGAAGCCTTCACCACCGGCGCCGGGAAGCCACCGACCTGCGGATAGGCCACGCCAGCCACATCCTGCCTTGCAGCGAACGGGATGTAGTACAGAATATGCGGCTGGTACGTCACCAGGGTACGCAAGGTCAGTGGCCTGTCGAACAGGTCCGTTCTGAAAGTGGACTCCAGATCGATACCACTGGTCTCCTGCTGGGCGATGTTGATGGAACGGGTATAGAAGGCCGTCATCGCGTTGGCAGGCGTGGTGTTGGTAAAGCCCAGCGGACGTTCTTGCAGCTGACATGTTGAGGAAGCGCCGCCGCTGGCGTAACAGGTTCTCTGCACAAGCTCATTCGAGCCATTCAGCTGATAAATCACGTCCTTGAGTGTGATCTTGTAAGCATCCAGCGAGAGGCTGAAATTGGGAGTCGGACGGTACACGATGCCCAACGTACTGGTGTGCGCCACCTCAGGCTCGAGGAACGGATTGCCACCCGTGCCCTGTCTTGCAGTAGGCGTACCACCCACCAGGTAGTCGGTGATGTTGGTGGTGGCGCCCAGCGCGACTGGCAGGTACAGGTCGTACAGGCTCGGCGCACGGAAGTCTTTCGAACGCGACCAGCGCACGGTCACAGAATCGCTGACATCCCAGGTCAAACCCGCTTTCCAGGTGGTTGCATCAAACTTGCGTGCCACCACCGCTGCGCTGTTCGGGTCATTGTCATATTCGGCGTAACGCACGGCGCCGTTGAAGTCCAGTTCCTTGAAGATCGCCGTATCCCTGAGCAAGGGCAGGTTCAACTCATACGCCGCTTCAGTAATGGTTTGATTCACGCCCGAGATGGGCGCAAAGGTGTTGGGACGCACTGGCACCGTGGCGTTGCAGGTCTGGAAAGGCCCAAAGCGGATGCCTGTGCAGTTGATGAGATCGGTGGGCCGCGAAGTGCTGTCCAGAGACATTTCCAGCTTGCGGTATTCGGCCGACAATGCCATGTCGATCGGCCCCGCCCAGCTGTTGAACGGCGATCCGGCCACGCTGGCAGCCAGTCCGTCCAGCGAGTTCTCGGTTGTCTGCACGATGGTATCGAACAGATAGGCAACCGATTCCTGGGACGCGGAGGTGGGCCCGAACGCATTCCAGGGTATGCACCCCGGCAGTACGGTGGGGTTTGTCACGGTGATTCGGCAGACAATCTGGCCGGCCGAATTGCGCACGGCATCCAGTGACGCATAGATCTTCTGCCGGTTCTGGTTCAGGCCAGATACCTCCAGCTCGGTTTCGCTGCGGGTGTAAGACGCGTCCCAGCGCCAACCGTCACCGAATCGACCTTCCAGAGCAGCCAGAATGTAGTAGTTCTTGTTCTCGAGCCGGTTGTTCTGGCCGATGCCATAGTTGTCGCGCGGATCAATCTGTTTTTCAAACCGGAACGTCGGCTCGGCGGTGATGTTTCCCGCACCGTCTCGAACACAGCCCAACTGAGTCTGCACCGCTGTAGTGAGGAAGGCATTACAGGCGCTGACATCGATACCCGGCGCAAAAGTGCGCTGGGTGCCGGTGTTGCCTTCAACTTCATTCGAGTTGTACGCACCCGCGATGTAGGCATGCAGGTTGTCGGTAAGGTCGTAGTCGAAACGGGTAAAGAACTGGTCGGTCTTTTGTTCCGACTTGAGGGCCACATTCACGAAGTAGGCGCCGTCACCGCCGTTCTGGACAGTGGCAAGGGTCAGCCCGTCACGCGAACCACCGGCGTTGTAGGGACTCAGGACGCCGTTCTGTTTGAAGGTCAGGCCCACATTCGGCTGACCGACACAGTTCGCCGGATTCACCGAACCGGCATTGGTACCGGAACTGCAGGCGATACTGCCAGCGAACGATGCAGTGGCATTGGTCAACCCTGACAACAAGCGATAAGGCACGGTGGTGCCGTTTCCGTACACACCCCAGCGGTGCTGTGCCCAATCCCGATCATAGTCGTACAAAGGATCACTGTCCGTACGCTGATAACTGCCGATGATGTGACCGCGGCCACCGAACAGGTCGGTGCCTGCAGCAATACCGGCTTGCCAGGAATCTGCATCACCTTCCTGGGAGGTGCCGTACTGCAGATTGGCCTTCACGCCATTGAATTTCGAATCGGTGACGAAGTTGACCACGCCCGTGATGGCGTCCGAACCATACACGGCTGACACACCGCCGGTCACCACATCGACGCGCTGGATCAGCATCTGTGGCAGCGAGTTGGGATCCACCACGCCGTCGGGCGAAACCGGCGGGACACGCTTGCCGTCGAACAACACCAGAGTGCGCAGAGCACCCATGTTGCGCAGGTTGAGGGAAGAAACTGCGCCGTTGGGCTGGTTACCGCCCGCCGCATTCGGACTGGTGGAGACCGGACCGTTGGCGGCGCCGCGCGAGCCGGAGAACACCGGCATTTCAGTCAGGTTTTCATAAATGTTGGTGGGCTTGGTCGCCAGCACCTGTTCCGGGGAAATCACGGTCACCGGCGTCGGCGCATCGTTGCCGTTGGTGATGACGCGCGAACCCGTGATCACGATTTCATCCAGCTCCAGTTCAACACCCGGTTGGGTCTGCGCATGCGCAGCCATGGCCGTAAAGGTGCACGCTCCAGCGGCCACCGCCGCTTTCAACAGGTTAGATCTCATTGCACAACTCCCCTTACATCGTTACATCGTTTCAACAAACCGGTTCGCAGCACCGATTATTCTTTTGCGCCGACGCTGCTCGTGCCGGCATCATGAATCTGCGGCAATCATCGGTTGAGCCGATGTGCCAAGGTAACCAGACAGCTGAGCCGTGAATCCCCGCAGGATACACAGTGCACACGCCCTCCTGGTTGGTTGTTTATGATTGGCGCTTTGACAAAGCTATTTACCATTAGGAGACTCCGCCACCCGCTTTGCCGTCCAATAGGAAAGGAGCCCAAGGCATAACTTTTCTGCTGAATCGCGAACGCAACAAGGTTGGAATTCAAGAATAATCACCCGCTTAAAGACGCTCCATGCCGGCTTGCCGCGCTGCCTGTCACCTGCAGCATGATCGATGCCGACACAGCCATCCCTGCCATTACAGAGGCTCTCCGCACGCCTTCAGGATCATTGCGCCATGGGGCTCACATGCAACACCGTGGTATTCCGCATGACCAGACGCCCGCAGCTTGCATGCCACTGCGTCCTGATCCCTTCCAGAAACACACTTGAGCGCTCTGCGTTTATCTGGCGCGACTGAATCAGGTCACAGCATCCCAGGACGTTTCAGCTGCAACCGGCGCCGGGTAAATCACGCATGCAGCCTCATCATCCCGGCCTGCTGTTGATCCCTACCCTCATGACATCGAACCGGAATCACGCGTTGCATGCACTTGCCGGAGTGGCGCGTGACATGTGTACATGAACGTGCCGCATTCGGTGGAGCGCGCGGCGACCGCGTTACGTGGTGATCGATCGCACCCTCAACGATCAGGACCGGATCTGCGCCGCAGGCAACGAAGATGTCATGAACATCGGACTGGAGCCGTTGCAGAAGACCACGACCCCGGACTTCTGAGTAACAGCGGATCCAGTCCTGCATCCCTGCGCGACTCCGGACGCCACCCCCGATACGTTGCGACGTCGACCAGAGGCTTGAGGAGTTGTCCTCATGGACGCCACCCCGGCGCCATGGAATCTGCCCCCTTTGCGGAGCATCAAGCCGGCATAATGTAGGCTTGATCATTACCGTGTACTGTGCGACGCAGGGCCATTGACCGCTGTGGCGGCAAGCGTTCCGGTAAAAAAACCGACTTCCGCCCGATCATTCCAACAAACAGGGAGAGACCCGTACATGATCAAACCTTCTGGATCGCTGTTTCGCCGCGTGCTGTTCTGGGCACACCTCACCTGCGGGGTCACGGCCGGCTTTCTCATCCTGTTCATGTCGGCCACCGGCGTGCTGCTGACGTATGAACGGCAAATACTTGCCGCGCAGGCGCAGGCAAACCGTGTCGAGCTGCCCGACGGTGCGGTCCGCCTCAGCGCCGACCAGCTGCTCGAGCGGGCACGCGCCGCGGCGCCGGAGGGCGTGCAGCTGTCGCTGGTATTCGATGCCGATCCCGCGTTTCCGGTAACCGCCGTGTTCGGCAGGGAACAGCTGCTGCTGAACCCCGTCACCGGCGCAGTGCTGCCGGATGCGGCAGCCGGAACCCGTGAATTCTTCCGCACCATCACTGGCTGGCACCGCTGGCTGGGCGGTGACTCGGCCAGCCCCGGCGCCAGGCTGATCGACCTGTCCAATCTGCTGTTCGTCTTCATCATTCTCAGCGGCATTTATCTGTGGCTGCCGCCGGTATGGAAATGGCTGGGCGTACGCGGCCGGATGCTGTTCAGGTCCAGCTACATGAACGGCAAGGCGCGCGACTACAACTGGCACCACGCCTTCGCGTTCTGGATGTTCATTCCCCTGTTGCTGATCGCCGTGTCCGGCGTGATGATGTCGTATCCCTGGGCCAACAAGGCTCTGTTCGCCGCCTATGGCGAGACGCCGCCGCAACGTGGCGGCCCGCCGGGTGGCGCGCCCGCGAATGCGGCCGCCATGAACCGGGGAGCTTCGGATGGCGCAGCAGACATCGCACCGGCGCCCCGCGCCACTGCCCAACAGCTGCTGGATGCTGCGCGCGACCGGATCTCCGACTGGCGGCGCATCAGCCTGCCTGCCAGCGCCCGGGGTGACAGCATCGATGTCAGTGCCGAGCTGGTTTCTGACAACATCCGTCCGCCCCGCCAGATCGTAACCCTGTCCACTACGGACGCCAGCGTCCTGCGCGTGTCGGATCCGCCGGCGCAAACCCCGGGCCAGCGCGCACGCAGCTGGATCCGGTTCGTCCATACCGGCGAAGAGTACGGTGTCATCGGCCAGACCATCGCGGGCCTGGCTTCACTGGCCGCGTGTTTCCTGGTCTATACCGGCTTCGCGCTTGCCTGGCGGCGCCTGATATCGCCGCTGTACAAGCGGAGTAATGCATGACGCCCAGTCGCACCGGCCGGCATGCCGGTGCGCACTTTCAACGTCCGTGTGTTCCACTACGCGCCCGCGCCGGCACGCACGCGACAGATTTCTGCGCATCGGCATGGCCGATCATATCGAGCGAATTCCTCTGAATGGCCTGGTTGCCGCCGCCGGTTGACGCACGTCGAAAATGTCACGGCGCCGCGCACGCAAAGTTCCTGGCATCGTCGATGCTGCCTGAGCCCTGGTACTTCGCAACCTGTGGATAGGGACACAGCGGACGCGTCCGATCCACCTGTCCCTGCGCATTGGCATGCGAGGCAATGATCTGGTCCGGCGCCTTGCCCTCCTCCACCCACCTGGTGATCACGCCCATCCTGTCGAATGCATTCGGTCCGTCGCCGCCCTGACAATGACCCATGCCAGGCACCATGAACAGTCGCATCGAATTGTAAGTCCTGTCACTGCCACCGTTGGCCGCCACCGCTCTGGTGTAATTCTCGATCCCCAACAACGCGGAGATGTTCGGGTCACTCCAGCCGTGATACATGAACAGCTTACCGCCGCGGTCGAACAGCGCTTTCAGGCGCGCCGGCTCGGTAGCATCGATCAACCCCTTGCCCAGTCTGTCGGCCAGCGCAATGTCCGTGTCGAAATCCATGGTGTGATAGTCCCAGTCGGGTTTCTGAAACAGCGCACGGAACGTGTCGATGGCCACCTGTTCGGGCTTCGGTCCCCATACAAAGGGCAGGGGATTGGCGCCCACCGGCCAGCCCGGATGCAGCTGCTCGCCCGTGCGGGGATTTTTCATGCCAGCCAGCAACTGGTTGAGCGCCGCGATCTGCGGACCGGTCAGACAATCGTCGCGATCGCCATTCTTGCATTGCATTTCTGCCGGCTCGAACTTGCAGGCCAGAGGATTGTTCAGCAGTCCGTCCTTGACGCCGTCGGAAGCGTCGCACTTGTTCATCACTGCCGCACGGTAAGCACTCCACTTGGCCTGAGACATTCTGCTCGCAGCATCCCTGTTCATGACCAGATTGCCGTAAATGGTGTTGGCCTGATTGCGCGTCATCGGGTTGGCGGCATCGCCAACGGCGAGACCATCGAAATCTTCCGGATAGTATTCAGCCGCCATCAACCCCTGGCGTCCGCCGGTTGAACAGGCATTCCAGTACGAATACTTCGCGGAGATACCATAGTGCGCGGTAATTATCGCCTTCGCGGTAACGGTCATTTCATGGACGGCGCGATATCCCCAGTCGATGAGTTTTTCAGGATGCCCAAACGCGAATTCACCGGTATTGCCTTCGTGCCCGGTGTTGGAGGCCACCATGGCGTAGCCGGCAATCACTCCCTGGGCAAGATTGCCCAGATTGATATTGGAACTGAAGGCGCCGTTACCCACCGCCTGAAGACGACCATTCCAGCCATCCTGCGGCAGCCACACTTCAACCTTGATATCCGAATCTGCAGAGGGATGCAGTGCCGCCTGTACACGGCAGAATGCCGGCAGATTCGCGAACAGCGCAGCATTCTGTATCTGCCCGTTCGGACCCTGCGGCGCAGGTAGCGTGCCCATGGCGACCCGCTTCACTTCGGTGATCGCCGTGTTCGGCAACTGCAACTTTGCAAGCTCTTCACAGGAGGTACCCGCGGCGTGTGTGGACTGTGCAAGGATGATCAGCACGGCAGCAGCAATCGTTTTCATGCGGGCGCCCCTTGTGAAATTTGTCGCGCCATGCGCAACGTATGAACTGCAGTCAGCAGTAGAACCGGAACAGACATGCAGCTTCCGGGAGGATCACCCTCCCGGAGCGGCTTTATCTGCTTACAGCTTGTAGCGGAAGCCAAGTGTGTAATAACGACCCATTGGATCGTCACCCTGCATCCAGCCGCCGACAGTGCCGATCTGGCCTGTTCCACCCGTGCTGGCCCATGGATCAGGCGGCGTGTTTAGCAGGTTTCTGATATTGAGAAACACATCCAGGTCGCCCCCGGCCGGCCGCAGCTTGTAGTTGAGGTTCAAGTCCGTGTACCACGCGCCACGCACACTATTGGGGACGATGATCAGGGATTCGTTACCATTTTGCTTCACTGCATTACGAGCCCTTTCCTGCAACATGACCGTGAAGTTGTTGACCACCTCGTAACTGACCTGGAGCAATCCCTTTATGTTCGGCGTCGCCGCCAGGACGTTCACACCGTCGGCAGCGCCACCGACATCGACCATCGGGGCCGGGGTGTGGTCATAGATCAGGTGGGGCTGGTACTTCATCAGCAGGCGCATGCTGAAGGGACGCCCGGCGATCATTCGCGCGTAGTTGAGCTCCACATCGATACCCTTGGTACTCACACCGCCGGTGTTCACCAAGATGTTATTGGTCTGAGTGAGCAGGTTCGCTGCGGTGCGATCACTGTACGGCAAGGGACGCACATACAGTGCGCAAACCGGCGCGGTGCCTGCGCTGTCCACGCAGGCCCTCAGTGTCGCCACCTGGAAAGGCGAAGGATTGTTGATCCCCTGAGTAATGTCGATGTCGTATAAATCGACCGACGCGCTGAAGCCGTCGATGAACTGCGGCGTCCAGACAAATCCGACAGTCGTGGTATTGCCAATTTCCGGGAGCAGATTGGGGTTGCCCCTGGTCTGGGTGGTAGGCGTGACAATGTTGTTGACACCGGCAGGAACGTTGACCTGAATGTCGGCAAATGGAACCGATACGCCTACGGTCAGCGGGGCGAACAGGTTCTGCAGCGTCGGGGCCCGGATGTCGCGTGAGCGGGTCGCGCGCATGATCAGGGCGTCGTTCATCGCCCAGGTCAGGCCGACTTTCCAGCTCCATATGCCGCCGCTGGTACTGTAATCGGTATAACGCGCTGCGCCGTTGAAGGCCAGGGACTTGGTCAAAGAAGCATCCACCAGCAGCGGAACCTGAGCTTCGAATGCGTACTCACTCACCCTCACCTCGGCCTCGGGGAATGCAGCCGTGGCGCTTTGATAAGGCGTCGTGGCGGCAGTGCAGTTGAACTGAATGCCCGTGCAATTGACCGGATCGGTGGGATACGCGGTGCTCTCGACCGCGTAGGTCTGGCGACGCCACTCGCCGGACAAGGCCATGTCGATCGGACCGGCCCAGCTGTTGATCGGGGCGCCGGTGATGCTGGCGGTTGCGTCGTCAATACCGTTTGTGGTCTTGTCTCTGGACGGGTTCTTTATCCAGTCGAACGCCGCTCGACTCATCGAGGTTGGACCAAATACGTTCAGGGGCACGCAGCCGGCGTAGACAGCCGGGTTCACCAGCGCGGCGTTACAGACGACCTGGCCGTTGCTCACCACCGCATTCAGTGCGGCGAACAGTCGCGGGTTGCTGTAGTTGTTCGGCCGGACCACCTCGGTCTCTTCTTTGGCGTGCTCGAGCCCGATGTTCCACTTGTAATCGCCCAACGAGCCGGAAAGACCGGTCAAGAAAGTCAGGCTGTTTTCCGTGGTCTGGTTCCTGGGGGCCGGAAACGCGTCAAGCTGGTTGAATATCCTGCTGAAGTTGAAGGTGGTTACGTTCGGATTAGCCGCCCGGAATGCGGCGATCTGCGCCTGGTAATTCGGCTGGATCGTGGACAGGTAGGCATTGTTGTAGCCAATTGCTCTGTTACTGAGATTGGCATTCGTCAGGTTATTCCAGTTGTGGACTCTGCTCGCGATCACCTCCACATAAGCTTTCGTGGTGTCGGTAAAATCGTAATCGAAGCGACCAAATGCCTGGTCCATATTCTGGCCCGCAAACGCCGAGGCGGTGGTGAAATAGCCGCCGTCGCCACCGATCTGCACCCCACCTGAGCCGGTGGGAGCACCGGGCGTAAAGGTACTCAGCAGACCATTCTGCGCAAACTGCAGACCAGCCAGTGGACCGGAGTTGATCACGCCGCCGAAGTTGGTGGTGCCAAAGCGGACATCGCGGTAGATGCGGTAAGGATTGTTGAGCGTCCCGGCCGCAGCATTGCCCGGCGCATTGGGCACGGCGCCCTGCATGCTCCACACCCCCCGGCCCCAGGCACGGGAGAATCTGTCGGGAAGTCCCGGGTCGTTGAAATTCTGATAACTGGCCTCGATGTGGCCGCGCCCGCCGAAAATCCTTGTACCTGCGGCAATGCCGAAGTTGTACGTATGGTTGTCGTTATAAGTTGACTGACCCACCTGACCGGTGAATTTCACACCGTTGAAGTCATTGTCCATGACGAAGTTGATCACGCCGGTGACGGCATCGGAGCCATAGACCGCCGAGGCGCCACCGGTGACGATGTCGACCCGCTTCAACAGCATTTGCGGAATCAGGTTGGTATCGACGCCAGCATTGCTGCCGGCAACCGTTGGCGGCTGCCTGTGACCATCAATGAGCACCAGGTTGCGGCCACCGTAGATGCCGCGCAAATTAATGACGGCCGTGACTCCCGGACCTTGACCGCCCTGGTTCGGCGAAGCCAGCAGCGCCGGCAACTGCTGCAGCGCCTGGGAGAGACCGGTGGGGTTTGCCGCCATCAGCTGATTCATGCTCACCACGGTCACCGGCGTCGGGCTGTCATTGCCGTTGGTGATCACTCTTGAACCAGTGACGACGACTTCTTCCAGCTCCGGAGAAGCATTGGCCGCCGCAGCGCCCTGCGCACACGCAGTGCTGGACAGGGATGCGGTGGCGCAGATCCCCAGAAATGCGGTAAGCCGCGAAATGAAACCGCTGTGTTGCATTTTAGTCTCTCCCCTGCTTGCGTTGTCGTCATTGCTTCGGCCGTCAATATCGCCATGACCGGCCGTGCTGCTTTGCTGGAAGTCACTTGAGTGCGTAACCGCGCTGGTTGGCGCGCCCCGTGGCTTGCTTCGATAAATTCTGATCGTGCGTTCGTTGAGAAACTCGAAAGTAAGGCCGGTGCCCTCCAGCAGACGTGTGAGCGTCTCCTTTGGCGTCAATCCGGAAGGCGCCCGACTTGAGGTGATGCCTCCCACCGCGCCCGACACATAGATGACCTGCAGCCCTGTCTGACTGGCAAATGCCGCCACGGCGCTCGCAAGCGGTTGCGCTGCGATTTCAGAATCGCGCAATTTGTCGACGCTGGGTTCCGCACGCAGGTTCGCCAAACAGATGCTGCCAATGATCGTGCACAGTATTGACACGCGTGGCTTCAACGCCATGCTTTAATCCTCGACGTGGTTATTTTGTGCCGGGTCACAATCTGCAACAACGGCGGATGGCCGGCGATGTTCACCTGTTGATATATGAAGGGTGGATGACTGCGCAATCGGATACCAATATGTTTTTATCAAGAATGCGCAGCGCAGGATGTCAGTCGATCATGTGCTCGTGCGGATTTCATTCGTTCCTGACTTGCAGATCAGCTGATCAGTCAATATGGCCTGAGACTTCTATCCTGCCGTTTGCCGATGCCACCGACACACCATCGAGGCGACCCAGAAAGGCCAGAAACGATTCGGTGTCGTAGGCGTTGAACACACCCGTAATCGGCAAGCTGCGCAAAGTTTCGCTGTTGATCTCAATCGGCACCGGACCGTAACGATTGAATTCTTCGGCCACCTCACTGAGCGGGCGTTGCTCGAAAACGATCTGCCGCTGCACCCATGCAACTGTTTCTCTGACGTTTGCCACCAGGACCTCCGGCGACTGCAGGTTGTCACTCACACGCACTTGTTCGCCCGCACCGATGTGCACTGCATCTGCAGGAATGACCGCCAGTGCGGTTGCCGGCGGCGCGGCGCCGTTGAAAACGGCCACCTTGCCCTCGACAACCGTCACCATGGTGGCGTCGGCCCGCCGGAAAACATCAAACTGGGTACCGACCGCGATGACCTGCGCCTCGCCGGCGATCACGCGAAACCGTCTGGCCTGCTCGTGTGCCACCTGAAACATGGCCTGTCCGCGTCTGACGATCACCACGCGCTCTTTCGCGTCGTAATGCACGGTCACTGCAGAGTCGGAATTCAGGTTGACTGCGGAGCCATCCGGCAACCGCCAGGAGCGTTGTTCACCATGCGCTGTTGCGAAGTCCTGGGAGCGTCCGAATTGCCCGGCATCACGCATCATCCAGCCGGCGGCCGCCAACAGCATGACCAGGACAGCGGCCGCACCGGCCCACATCGGCCCGCGCCTGAACCAGGCTGTGAATTGCCTGTCGGCGACAGGCGTGCGCTGCGGCAAGATGGAAACGTTATCGACCGGCTGAGCCAGCGCCGCCGTCAACAATTCATCGAGACTGAACCGGGGATCATCAGTGACAGCGTGCAGAGTGTGCGCAAGCCCGGCGACCTTCAGATACTCCTCGACGTGCAGCGGCGACAGACGCAGCCACTCCATGAAGGCAGCGCGACATTCGCTGTTCGCGGTATTGCCGCGATTTTCGATAAACCATTCGGCGGCCTGTTGCGCCACCAATGACCGCGATGAATGACTGAAGCTGGACATAAATTACTTGAAGCGGCTCATGCGACGCCGGCAATGCTCCAGAGCCTGCGCAAGATACTTCTTGACCATGTTGGGCGAAATCAGCAATTTTTTGCCGATTTCCTCATAGCTCATGCCATCCCGATACTGCATTGCAACCGCCGCCTGACACTTGGGAGACAGCTCCGCAAGCGCCAGGCGCAGGCGTTTGACAAGCTCGCCGGTATCGATGTCATTCTCGAAACGCGGCAACTCCGCCAGTTGTTCCTGAATCGCAAAATCATCCACATCGTCTGCGGTGTTGAGCCGCCGCTCAACAACCGCGTGTTCTTTGACGAGATTGTTCGCAACCGTATAGAGATAGAGCTCCGGATTGCGGATTGCCTGTGCGTTGTTCAAGCGCAACATTCGCACGTACACTTCCTGGGCGAGATCCTGCGCATCCACTTTGACGCGGCGCCGGAAAAAATTGTGCAAGCCGCCACGATGTTCGGCGAACAGCAACTGCATCAATGTGTTCTTGGATTCGCTCATCGGGTGGGTCAATCGATGTGTTTCCGGTCATGGATTAAGAGTCCGGCAGCCGGGATTCGGGTACCACAATTTTTGCCGGCAGGATCGTAGCGTCCTCAAGACCATCCTCGTACCGGGTTCATTTCGCCATCAGGGCTGATCCTGATGGCCCGGGCCCACCCAGGCGGCCGGACTTCAACAGCACCCAGCAGAAATGCTTGACTACCGTTCAACCGGCTGGCGTACATATGCTTCAAAGAGGCTCACCCACGCGCACCTGGCTGCGCTTCATTCATACCGGAGGTGTACGGCGTGATCGGCCAGACGATCGCCGGACTCGCATCACTTGCGGCGTGTTTCCTCTCCTGCACGGGACTGGCGTTGGCGTGGCGGCGATTGATCGTGCCGCTGTATCGACGCAGCTGAGCAATGCTTTTCAGGGATTTCGCAGGGGGGATTCGCGAATTGCCCTTCTGACTCTGGAATTTGGAGGGCGACTCACGAGCCGCCCCTACGCAACAGTACCGCTGCAGGCCGGGTTTGGCTGGAGCATTACCCGGCCGAACTGCAAATCTCTACTACACGCGCGCCACAAACTTCGGCGCATCCGGATGGCCGATCATGTCGAGCAGATCCCACAGGATGGCCTGATTGCTGGTCACCACCGGTTTGCCCAGTCGTTGCTGCAGGGCTGCAGTGGCTTCCATCGCGCGCACATTCGCGCAGGCCAGGAACATGCCCTCGGCTTCCGGATGATCCAGCGCCGCGGCGATATCGCAGATTTCCTGCGGCGTCAGTTTCGCCGCCACTCTGGCATCGGTGAAATTCAGGCCGCGCGAGGCCACCAGATCGAACCCCTCGGCGCGCAAAAAGTTCGCTTCATCCGCGCCGAACTCGGGCGTGAACGGACAGATGTGCACGATGCGCTTCAGCCCACTCGCCTGCAATGCACGCACCACGGACAGGATGGTGGTGGTAGCCGCAGTTTTCGTGGCCGCCGCAATCTCGTCGCGCAGGCGACGTGCGCCTTCGGAACCATCCGACAAACTCGCGCCGGTACAGTTGAGCGCAATCGCATCCATGCCGGCGTCCGACAGCAGCGTCGCCAACGCCACCGCTTCGCGCCCGGCGTCCAGCAATGCCTGCTGCGTGACACGGCCTGCCGTCTTGCCCAGTCGCACGCGTGTGATGTGCATGCCGACATTGGCAGGCAGTTCGCGTTTCAGATCATCTTCGACGACTACATTCAAGGATGGAATGACGAGGCCGATGCGTTTTTCAATCATGTGATTCCCCAAAAAAATCAAAGAGACCGGGTGAGGGTGTAGGGGCGGTTCGTGAACCGCCCTCTGAAGTCCGGTGGGCCGTTCGCGAACGGCCCCTACGACGCGTAACGATGTCATGCCCGCTCCACAGCCTGCTCAGGATGACGCGCCAGCCAGTCCTTGAGCGCGGCCTGCATGCCACCCGTTGCCACGATGTCGCCCAGGATCGGCGGCATCGCCGGCACCGTGACGCGCGCATTGCGCGTGACATTCCACACTGCCCCGGTCGAAAAATCGATTTCGAGTTCATCACCGCTGGCAGCGATGCTCGTTGGCTCCGGCCCACCCGTGATCACGGGAATGGCGCGCGCCACCGCACGACGCAGCATCTTGTACGGCATGGAGGTGCAGATCACCGCCAGATCCAGCGCGCCCATGGCGATGAAACCCTGTACGCGCGGTTTGCCGCAGGCGAAATTGCGGCCCGCGAGAATGATGTCACCACGCTGAAGGCGCTGCGCCAGCTGCGGATCAACCGACTCGAACAGATGCGGTATCAGGTCGTTTGCTTCGGTCACGCGCTGTGTGGCGAAACGCGCGGGAATGATGCCGTCATCGAGCGAGACATCATCACCGAGCACATGGCACCGGCCACGGCGGATCAGGCTTGTTGCTGTTTGACTCATGCGATCACTTCACGCGGATCGGTGATACGACCACGCAGCGCCGAAATCGCCACGGTCAGCGGACTGCCCAGATACGGCTTGCCCTCCGGCGAACCGAAACGACCGCTGTGATTGGTCGCAGCAGTGGAAATCGACACTTCACCGGCGCCCAGCGGCGCCAGCAATCCACCCGCACACGGGCCGCAGCCGGCCGGCATCACCATGGCGCCTGCTTCCATGAACACCTGGGCAATGCCATCGCTGGCCAGTCGCTGTGCAGTGGTTACCGAGCCCGGCACCACCACCATGCGCACGCCGTCGGCAATACGTTTGCCGCGCATCAACTGCGCAGCATCGACAAAGTCCTGATACATGCCCGAACCACAGGAGCCGATGAAGGCATGTTGTATTTCGCGTCCGGCGACACTGCTGATCGGCGCGGCGTTTTCCGGACCACCCGGCAAGGCCACCTGCGGTTCGATGTCATCGAGATTGATTTCGATGCGGCCTTCGTATGCTGCCTGCGGATCACTCATGAAAGCGGCAAACTCGCTTGGCGCGTAACCGGGTGGCGGCACGCTGAACAACACAGTGGCCACACCAATTTCCGTCACCGAATTCACCAGCGCCACACGCGCCGTGAGATCCAGCGCTTCGGCGCCGGGACCGGCAAACTCGATCACGCGATAGTCATAGTCCAGCTCCCATCGCCGCGTGGCCAGACCATGCGCCACGATGAAGCCCACATCCCGCGCATGACTGCCCTGCTTCAATTGCCCGGTCAGTTCGATGCGGATGGTGGCGGGCACCTGTGTCCACAAACTGCCGGTGGCCAGCACCGTAGTCACTTCCGGACCGATGCCCAGCGCCAGCGCGCCCACTGCACCGAAAGTCGTGCAGTGCATGTCGTAAGCGAACAGGAACATGCCCGGCCGCACCATGCCGTTTTCCAGCGGGAACAAATGACCATGACCGCCGCGTCCGACATCGTAGAAATGCCCCACCTTCCAGCGCTTGGCCACATCGCGAATGGCAGCGCCGCGCGTGATGGCTGACGGCGAGCCATAGGCCACTTCGTGATCGGTGACGAACATGATCCGCTGTGGATCGCGGATCGACTTGTATCCCAGCGCGCTCAATTCACGGTAAGCGCCTTCCACGAAACCATCGTGAATGGTGACCAGATCGGGTACCGGATAAATGACCTCGCCGATGTCCACATGCACACGACCTGCCGCGCGCGCCAGCAACTTCTGCACAGCGGTCGCCGGCGCGCCGGGATGTTCAGTCGTGGTAATCAACGTCAACCGGCTCCGTGATGTTGTCGGCGAAGGCATTGGTGCGATTGATCGCGGTCTTGCCGGGGAAGGGCATGAAGTTGGACGGATCGCTGGCGGTGAATCGCTGGGTGGGCACATACAGTTCGTGCATCTGCCCGGCAGGATTCAGCCAGTAGTCGAAAATCTGACCGCCGGGCGGGTGATAACCCACGCCGCGCATGTGGGTGTAGCGGTTGAGGCTCATCAGATGCGTGTGGCCGATCATCAGGTCCTCAACATTCTCCACGACAAACGAGGCGTGCTGGAAACCGGCGGTCTTGTTGTAGTAGCAATTGATCACATGGTGATCGACCGGATCATCGCCGCGATCCAGACGATAGAACGTGCCCACCGTGTTGTCCGGGCTGTCCACGTAGAACTCGTCGGTGCACAGCAGACCCAGCGTATCGCGGAACCAGGTGATGGTGGGGCGCAGGATCGGCGTGGCGAACACGCCGTGGGAAATGCGCCGTATATGCGCCGGTCCCAGCTGCAACCGGGTCAGGTTGCCGATGGTCTTCATCACTTCTTCGTTGTACCGGGGCGTGCGGTAGACAATGGGCAGTTCGGGCACGGTCTCGATGCCAAACACGATCTCGATGACGAAGCCGTTGCTGGGCTCCTTCAGCAGCACGCGCTTGCCACCGCCGGGCTCGTCGATGTCTTCCACACCGGAAATGGCATCGGGATGCCGGGCAATGGTTTCGAGATCGGCCGCACTGCGCGCGTAGTAGGCCATGCTGACAAACCCCGGTTCGCCCTTTTCGGTGATGTGCAGGTGATGCGCCGGCCCGGTGCCGCGCATGTACAGCGCCGTGTCGGTACGCACCGCGCGCACCATGCCGAACTCGATGAAAAATTCCTCGACCACATCCAGATCCGGGGCGCGCAGCCGCGGATAGGCGATGTCCAGAATTTTGATGCCCTGGTTGGTGCCCTGGGTGATGCCCTTGCCTTCAGTCGTCATTTACTTGCTATCCCCCGAATCCAGCCACACTGTACCCCTATGGCACTGACTTAAGCACAAGCAGTGAGCGCACAGCGTCCTCTCTCCCGCAAGCGGGAGAGAGACAGAGAGAGAGCTCTTTAACGGGTTTTCGGCAGCGCACGCACCACCCTCTCCCCTGCCCCTCTCCCCCTCGCGGGAGTGGGGATTCACCGCAATCAAAACAGCTTAAGTCAGAGTCATTTCCCTTAGAGTCGGATTTTTCAGCGCCGGTTGCCAATCAATTTCCGGTCAACGTCATAGATTCAGCACGACATCGTGGAAGTGCGTATTCGCAGCACCGCCGCACCCTGCGGAAGAAAATCTATGGCGTCGGCGCGGCTTCTGATGGCGAGCGCAAAAGCGACTGCGTAAAGTCGTACCCTCGCTGCCAGCCCATTGCCGAAACAGCAGCCAATGAGCCAATGAACAGGGGAGCCGCATTCGGCATGAATGCGGCGAGCACGCCATGCCTACAAAACTGATCGACATTCACCCACACATCATCTCGCCCGACAAGGGGCGCTACCCCACCAGCCCGCTGGGCGGTAAACAGTCGGCGTGGTCGCAGCTCCGCCCGGTGGACTTCGCGGGGCTGGTGGCCGGCATGGATGCTGCCGGCATCGACAAGTCAGCCATCGTGCACTCTTCAACCACCTACGGGTATGACGCCTCGTATCTGGCCGACGCCATTGCCGATCACCGTGACCGCTTTGCCGGCGTGTTCTCCGTGGACGTGCTGGCGCCCGATGCGGTGGAGAAAATTCGTTACTGGGTAGGTCGCGGCCTGTCCGGCCTGCGCCTGTTTGCCGCGGGCAGCACGGTAAAAGCCGATCAGGGCTGGATCGCGAATCCAGCCACTTATCCCGCGTGGGAATACTGTCAGGAGATCAACCTGCCGGTGGCGATCTCAATGCGCCAGCCCGCCTTGCCGCATCTGTTCGATGTGATCGCGCGCTTCCCCAAGGTGCGCATCATCATCGACCACCTGCTGCTGTCACCGATTGAAGATGGCCCGCCGTATCATGAATCCGCCGGCCTGTTCAGCCTCGCGCAATATCCGAATGTGTATTTGAAGCTCACCACCAACAACGTGCGCCGCGCGCGCGACGGCAAGAGCACGCCGGAAACTTTCTTCGGCCAGCTGGTTCAAACCTTCGGCTCGTCGCGCATTGCCTGGGGCTCGAACTTCCCGAACGAAGAAGGCACGCTGGCGCAGCAGGTCGAAGAAGCCAGGGCTGCATTGGCCTCGCTGTCTGCAGCAGACCAGCACAACATTTTCTGCGGCACGGCGATGGCGTTGTATCCATCGCTGGCGGATCGTTGATTCCGACATCGGCGAAGACTTTCACCTCTCCCCTTGTGACAAATTCGTCTGGAACGAATTTGGTCGAGCGTAGTGAGGGTGAGGGTGAATACACCGAAGCACCCTCACC
>SXGR01658269.1_pt1 | contig 28600 bp, 31 predicted proteins | sample 3174711 | NCBI WGS metagenome assembly SXGR01 (sample SAMN11356860, study PRJNA531348) | freshwater metagenome | isolation source: freshwater sample F1-60 | place: China: Fuxian Lake, Yuxi | collected 2017-12-25
AGCATGGCGGTCAGGTAGTAGTTGACCGAGAAGTTCGAGGGCTCGAAGCCACCGGCCGAGACGCCGGACTCGAAAGAGCGTGACTTCTGCTTGCCGGTGCGCAGGCTGCGATGGAAAAAGCGCGACCACACAAACGAACCCGCCAAGAGGCTTCCGGCAATCGCAGCCGCGAACAACAGATAAATCAGATAGGAGGCCCAATCTCCGAGCACGCGCACTCCAAGCATTTGAGTTCTGCCGACGCCCCATGACGCCGGTTTGGCAACCGTAGCAGGCACCCGCTCGACGCTACAAACCCCACCCACCTCGACTGCGTGCCGAATGCCGCAAGCCTGCTCCCCGCAACGGTTCGTGGCTGTTCCGCCGATTAGCCACACCTGTCACAAAGCCGTCGGGGAATGCCGAGCAGGAGTTGATCGTTTGCACACGTACAGAGGCCCTAACGCCGCCGCCGGCAGCCGCTACGCTTCGAGGTACGAATGAGCACTCAGACGATGATCACAATTACCGAAAAGGCCGCCCAGAAAGTGCACGAGTTTCTGGAGGCAGAGAACGACCCCGAACTGCAGGCGCTGCGCGTTGCCGTCCAGGGTGGCGGTTGCTCCGGCTTCCAGTACGCCCTCGGCTTTGACACGGGCCCGCAAGATGGCGATGAGATAATCGAGGCGCATGGCGTCAAGGTGCTCGTCGACCCCTTCAGCATGCCCTACCTCAATGGCGCCGACATCGACTTCGTTGACGGCCTCAGTGGCACCGGCTTCTCGATTACGAATCCGAACACCGTCGCCGGTTGCGGCTGCGGCACTTCCTTCCAGTTGAAGGAAGGCGAGGAGGAAGGCGCGGAGCAGGGTGAGGCCCTTACTGCCTCCGCGGGCGGCTGCTCTAGCTGCGCGTCGCACTAGTTCCGTGCGCGAAGTCAAGGTACGCAGCGGCGGGATCGATCTCGGCCAGCTGCTCAAGTTCGCCGGCCTTGTCGATACCGGTGGCGATGCCAAGGCGTTGCTGTCCGAAGGTGTTGTGAAGGTCAACGATGTTGTCGACGAGCGCCGCGGCCGCACGCTGCGCGACGGCGATATCGTGACCGTCCCCGATGCGGATTCCGTCCGCGTCGTCGAGGTCTGACGTGTCGCCCGAGTGGCTCGCGCGCCTGACCGCACTCTGCGGTTTGGACTCGCCGACCGGCGACGCTGCTGCTCTCGTCCAGACCGCCGCACTGCTCGCCGACTGGGGTCGAGCCGACGGGCTTGAGGTCGAGATCCGCGAGACACCAACCGGGCCGATCGTTGTCCTCGTCACACAGGGGCGAGGCACGAATCGCACGCTCTTGATCGGCCATCACGACACCGTCTATCCCACCGGGACTGCGACTGCACGTCCGGTCCGCGTCGAAGGGGATCGCGTCCTTGCGCCCGGCGTGGCCGACATGAAGGGCGGCCTGCTGGTCGGCCTTTCGGCCCTGGCTGAGCTTGCCGCCGACTCGACGTCGCCACATGGGCGCGTCGAGTTTTGGATCGTCCCCGACGAAGAGGCGCGCTCGGACGAGCCATCGTGTCTCGACGAGTGGCGTGGCGCCGACGCGGCAATTTGCCTAGAGTGTGGCCGCGCCGATGGCTCGATCGTGACCTCGCGGATGGCCTGTACGTGGTTGACCCTCGAGGCCGAAGGTCGCGCTGCCCATGCCGGCACCGAGCGCGATAGTGGTCGCTCCGCCCTGATGGCACTCACGCGCGAGGCACTCCGCATCGAGGACACGCTGCACGCCGCGCGACCGGGACTGCAGGCGACGATCACCCAACTCAACGGTGGCATCGGCAAGAACACTGTCCCCGCCCACGCTACGGCCTCTGTAGATTTGCGCGCTGCCAGCGTCGAGGACCTGCGATGGGCAACGGAGATCGTCGGCCAGTTTGGCGAGCACGATGGTGTCGTCGTACGGCGTTCTGACGAACCGGGCTTTCCTCCTCTGACCCGCGACACCCCCCTCGCCGAACGCACGCTGGCGCTGCTCGAGAGCGTCGGCGCCCGCGGCAGCGAGATGCTCGCAGCCGGTGCCTCGGATGGCTCCTGGTCGTCGAGTCTTGGCGTTCCGACCGTCGATGGGCTCGGCCCAATCGGTGGTGGCGACCACAGCCCGGATGAATGGATCGACGCAGCATCGGTGGCGCCACGCATCGAGGTCGTGCGGCGACTCTGCCAAGAGACATAGAACAGGGGTAGGCTTCGCGGAATGAGCGTAAGCACCTCGACGATTAGTCCTGCGATGGAGGACTACCTCAAGGCGATCCACCAGATCGCCGAGGACACGGGTGGCAGCCCTGTGCAGACGCAGGCGCTGAGCGACCGCCTCGAGGTCTCGACCGCCTCGGTGACGGGGATGATGAAGAAGCTTGACCAGTACAAGCTCGTCGAGCACGAGCCGTACCGTGGCGTCGTCTTGACGCCACGCGGCGAGCAGGTCGCACTCGAGGTGCTGCGCCATCACCGCCTGCTCGAGTTGTATCTCGTTGAGCAGTTGGGCATGTCCTGGGAGGAGGTGCACGCCGAGGCCGACCGTCTCGAGCACGTCATCTCCGAGGGCCTCGAGGACCGCATCGCCGCTGCCCTCGGCCAGCCCGAGCGCGACCCCCATGGCGATCCAATCCCCGCACGCGACGGAACCGTGCCGTCCGATCCATGGCAACGCCTGACCGCCGTGGCGGCGGGGACTGCCGTCGAGATTCTGCGCGTCTCCGACCGCGACCCTCGCCTGTTGCAGTACCTCGCCGAGCGTGGGCTACGGCCCGGCGCCATGGTCTCCGTCGAGAGCGTCGACGAGTTGGCAGGTGTGATCACCCTCTCGGTCGACGGGACGACGTCCACACTGGCTCTGACGACCGTGACCGAGATCAGCGTTCGCGTCTAGCCGGCCGACTGCGTACGACCACATCGTTAGGAACGATAGGCATCTCGCCGATGGGCGATCCGAGTGACCGTGACCAGCTTTGCCTCGTCGTCGATTCGGTACATCACACGGCAGACACCTCGCCGCGACGCGTACTCACGGTGAAACGGCTCATCGAGCGAACGACCGATCCGATACGGCGCCTCCTTCAGTGCCCCGTCAAGCAGCTCGACCACGGCTGCTGCCGCGGCGGGTGAGAGCTGTTCTCTCAACGTACGCTGCGCTCTAGGGGTCAGACGGACAACGTACATCGCTTAGGACTGCGCCCTACGCTTGATTTCCTCGATCACGTCGTCCAGTGGAATGGTATTGCCAGCGGTAATGTCGCGATCGGCCTGGATCAAGTCTTCGAGCGCTCCCGGCTCGGAGAGAATCGCAATCGTCTCGCGCATGCTTTCGAGTTGTTCGTAGCTGATCATCACCGCAGCGGCGCGCCCGTTACGGGTGATGAGCACGTGCTCATGGTCGCGCTCGACGAGGTCGAGGAATTCGGAGAAGCGGGCTTTCACGGTACGAACAGGTTCAATGATCATGGTGACTACAATTGTGTCACAGCGCGCGGTTCGTGCAGGCTTACTCAACGCGCATGGCGGAACCCGCATCGATGCCTACCGCTCACGGCCTAACGGCGCGACGGGCGCACGCAAACGCACACCTCTGCCCCACCCAATAGCCGAGCGAAGAGCCTACGTGTTGGAGCCGACGAGCGCCCAAAGGGCGGCGACGATCACGCTCAGGAACAACACGACAGCGAAGCCGCGCGTCGTCCCGTGCTTGGCCTTCGCCAGCACGACACCAAGCAAACCAACACCCAGACCGATCGCACCAAGCACAAGACCGACGGTCAGAAGATCGTGCGAAGCGCGAATCGCAGCGACGAACGACACGAGCAATGCAACGATCGAAAAGAAGAGCGCGATGCCCATCGTCGTGCTCGCGTCGGGCTTTTCAGCGACTTCGTGATGATGATCTGCGTGGTCTGCCATGCGGGAATCCTCCGAAAAAGATCTAGCGGTATCGTGGCACAGGAGGTGCCGGGGTGTTACTGGAGCGAGCGGACCGCGGCGACAACAGCGTCGGCCGTGAGACCAAGCTCCTTCGCGACTGTTCCGCCCGGGGCCGAAGCGCCGTAGTGGTTGATGCCGACCGCTACGCCGCACTGACCAACCCAGAGCTCCCAGCCCGACGTCACGCCAGCCTCGAACGACACGCGGCGCGTAATGGCCGCCGGCAGGACAGACTCGCGGTACGCCGCGTCCTGCTCGTCGAAGATCTCCCACGACGGCATCGACACCACGCGAACCCTGAGGCCCTCGGCCTGCAACGTCTCGCGTGCGGAGATGGCGTCGTGCACTTCGGAACCCGTCGCGATCAGGATCGTGTCGGGTGCGCCACCGTCGGCTTCGGCCAAGACGTAGGCTCCGCGGTGCAGCCCCTCGGCCGAGGCAAAGACCGAGCGGTCGACGGTCGGCAGGTTCTGCCGCGTCAGGATCAATGCGACCGGTCCGCTGCGGTGCAGCTGAGCAAAGCGCCAGGCCTCGCGCGTCTCGTTGGCGTCGCCCGGGCGGACGACGACGAGGTTCGGAATCAGGCGCAACGACATCACGTGCTCGATTGGCTGGTGCGTCGGTCCGTCCTCACCAACCCAGATCGAGTCGTGTGTCCAGACGTACGTGACCGGCACCTTCGATAGCGCCGCGACGCGGACGGCACCGCGCATGTAATCGGAAAAGACGAGGAACGTCGCGCCGAAGACCCGGAGCCCACCGTGCAAGGCCATCGCGGTCAGGACTGCGCCCATGCCGTGCTCGCGAATGCCGAAGTGCAGGTTGCGCCCGGCGAAGCTGCGCTCGGAGACGCTCAGACCATTGTCGATGTGCGTGTTGTTCGATGGTGCGAGGTCGGCAGAGCCGCCAACGAACTCGGGAATCCCAGCGGCGAGCCCCTGGATCACCTTGCCGCTGGCAGAGCGCGACGCCATGCCCTTCGGATCGGCATCGAAGACCGGCAGCTGGGCATCCCAGCCGTCCGGCAGCTCGCCCGACAAAACCCGCTCGAGCTCGGCGGCGAGCTCGGGGTGCGCAGCGCGGTACGCCTCGAACTTCGCGTCCCACGCCTTGCGCGCCTCGGCACCACGGACACGATTGTCCATGTGCTCGGCCACGTCGTCCGGCACGAGGAACTGCTCGTTCTCGGGCCAGCCGTAGTTGGCCTTCGTCAACTTGATCTCCTCGTCGCCGAGCGGCGAGCCGTGCGCGTCCGAGGTGTCTTGCTTGTTCGGTGAACCTGGAGCGATGTGCGTGCGGAGCACGATGATCGACGGACGATCGTCCTGCTCGGCAGCGTCGATCGCGGAGCGCACGTCGTCGAGCACCCAGCCGTCTTCGAGGCGCTGGGCGTGCCACCCGAGTGCGTCGAAGCGCTTGCTGATGTCCTCCGTAAAGGCCAGTCCAGTATCGCCCTCAATCGTGATGCGATTGTCGTCGTAGATCATCGTGATCTTGCCGAGGCCCAGATGGCCACCAAGCGAGGCGGCCTCGTGGGCGACGCCTTCCATCAGGTCACCATCGGAGCAGATGCCAAACACACGGTGGTCGATAATCTCGTGCCCCGGGCGGTTGTAGCGCTCGGCCAGCATGCGCTCGGCGAGTGCAAAACCGACCATGTTGCCGACGCCCTGCCCAAGCGGACCCGTCGTCACTTCAATACCCGGCGTGTGACCAACCTCGGGGTGCCCTGGTGTCAGCGAGCCCCACTGGCGAAACTGCTTGAGATCGTCGAGCGAGACGTCGTAGCCCGTCAGATGCAGCGTCGCGTACTGGAGGATGCAAACGTGGCCGGGCGACAGGACAAAGCGGTCGCGCCCAGGCCAGTGCGGCTCTTGCGGATCGTAGTTGAGGTATTCGCGGTAATACAGGTATGCGATCGGCGCGAGCGCCATTGCCGTACCGGGGTGGCCAGAATTCGCCTTCTGCACACCGTCCATGGCCAGCGTTCGAATCGTGGTGATCGAACGTTCGGTGAGGTCGGTCACGTGGCTTCTCCTGACGAGGCGTTCGTCCGGGCGGCAACCCGGCGGGCACGGAAGGCAATGAAGAACCGACGCAACCCACTTCCGGCGACGACTCCCAGTAGCGAGGCAGCAGCGGCAACTCCGAATCCCGTGAGGCCGAGGCCCCACAGCCAGATCGCAGAGGCACCGATTGCCATCAGCATGGCGATCCAGATTGGGCGAACCGCGGCACCAATACCAAGAAACGGTAAAAACGCGCAGAGACCCAGGCCGATCCACATACCGATAGGTTCTGTCATTCCCCGCAGCCTACCCGAGGCGCGCCCGCTGTGAGGACGCGTCGCGATCCACCTACGCTACGCAGTGCATGAGCGATCTCTTCTCCACCGCCGCCGACGACCGTCGACGTCTCGTCGCACCACTCCCTGAGCGTCTGCGACCCGACGATCTTGATCTCGTCGTCGGTCAAGAGTCGCTCGTCGGTCCGGGCCGCCCACTGCGTCGCGCGATCGAGGAGGATCGGGTCGGCTCGATGATTTTGTTTGGCCCACCCGGCACCGGCAAGACGACGTTGGCGCGGATCATGGCGGCGCGCACGGGGTCGTCGTTCGAGGAGCTCTCGGCCGTCGATGCCGGCAAGGCCGACGTCCGCGCTGTCACCGAGCGCGCCCGCGATCGACTTGCCGGCGACGGGCGCCGCACGATCCTCTTTCTCGACGAGATCCATCGCTTTACGAAGGCGCAGCAGGACGCGTTGCTTCCGCTCGTCGAGTCGGGTCTGATCATCCTGATTGGCGCAACGACCGAGAGCCCCCACGTCGGCGTGATCGCCGCCCTGCTCTCGCGCTGCACGCTGTACGAGCTGAAGAGCCTCGATCCCGCCGACCTCAATCGCATGATCGATCGTGGTGCGGCAGCGCTCGAGGTGACGGTGGCCGACGATGCCCGCGATGCAATCGCACGGGCAGCAGGCGGCGACGGACGAGCCGCACTCGCCTTGCTCGAAGCCGCGACTGCTGCTCGCGCCACTGCGACAGACGCGGTCGATGTCGAGCTCGTCGCTCAGGTCGGGCGCATTCCGATTCGCTACGACCGCGAGGGTGACCTCCACTATGACGCAATCTCGGCCTTCATCAAGAGCCTGCGAGGCTCGGACCCCGACGCGGCACTCTGGTGGATGCACACGATGCTGGAGGGTGGTGAGGACCCACGCTACGTTTCGCGGCGCCTGATTGTGTTTGCCTCCGAAGATGTCGGCAACGCCGACCCACGCGCCCTCCCACTCGCCGTTGCAACCGCCCAGGCGATCCAAGAGATCGGCATGCCCGAGGGGCGCATCCCGCTCGCCCAGTGCGTCACCTATCTTGCGCTCGCGCCCAAGTCGAATGCTGCCTACACGGCGGGCGATGCTGCGCGGGCCGCGGTCCGCGAATACGGCACGCACATCCCACCCGACCACCTCCGCGACGGCTCGCACTCAGGCTCAAAGGCGCTCGGCCGGGGCGTTGGCTACAAGTACCCGCACGCCGCCGGCGGCTTCGTTGCCGACCAGCGACACCTGCCCGACGACCTCGCGCACCTCCGTTTTTATGAACCCACAACGATGGGGTTCGAGGCGCGGCTTTCTGAGATACTCAGCGAATTACGTGCTCAACGCGAACAACAGACTGCACCTCCGACCACGAAGGACTGACCCATGCTCGAGATTGGCGACATCGCACCCGATTTCACCCTCAAGGAGACGTTCGATACGAGCGTCACCCTCAGCGACTACCGCGGCAAGCAGAACGTGCTGCTCTTCTTCCACCCCTTCTCCTACACCGATGTGTGCGAGGGAGAGATCTGCGAGATCCGAGACGAATCGGGCCTCAAGCGCGACGACCTCGAGATCATCAATGTCGCCTGCGACGCGTGGCCAATCCGCCAATCGTACAAAGACCACCTCAAGGCAAACGGCCGCTTTGTCGCCGACTTTTGGCCTCACGGTGAGGTCTCCAAGGCCTACGGCGTGTTCGACGCGGACTGGGGTACCTGCATGCGCGGCACCTTCCTGATCGACATGGAAGGCAAGATCGCGAACCAGGTCGTCAACATGGGGATCATGGACCGCCGCGACCAGTCCGTCTATCTCGATTGGTTGTCGTAGGTTCGTCACCGACCCGACACCGACTGCCGCGCGTACTTGGCTATTCTGAGGGGGTGACTCTCATCACCGCAGCCGAATTACTCGAAAGGATTCTCGCCGGTAATCGCGGCTGGGCCAAGGGCTCGTCCGAGCGAGACTATCTCGGTGCGCCGACCGATCCGCTGATCCACCAGCCACCCGTTGCAGTGATCGGCTGCTCCGACGCTCGCGTGATGCCGGCCGCAGTCTTCGGCGCGGCACCCGGGGCGATCTTCACGCTGCGCCTGCCCGGTCACTACACGGACATCCCCGTCGCGGCCGGCATGGGCTTCGCAGTGGCGACAGCCGGAGCGCGTCTTGTGATCGTGCTTGGGCACGAGGACTGTCGTGCGGTCGACGCTGCCTTTAAGGAGTATCGGACCGGCACGGCTCCCGACAAGGCCCTCGCGCCGCTTTCCGGGGCGCTGGCGGCGGGGCTCTACGAGGCGGGTGGCGCCACCAGCGCCGAACATGCCGTCGATGTCAATGCGCGGCACACCGCACAGAAGCTGCTCGCCCAGTGCCCCGTTCTGCGCTACGAAATCAGCCTGGGGCATGCCCAACTCGCAGTGCTTAGGTATAGCCCGTCGACCAAGCTGTTGACGGTGCTCGAAGAGAGCGTCATGCCACCGCGCGACGCGACGCACTCGGTCGACTAGTCGTCGAGTTCGAGCTGCGGGGCGACGGAACGCGCAAAGCGCGACTCGGCGACCGAGTCGGAGAAGTAGGCAACGGGGCCGTGCTTGATCACGTGTCCACCCTCCTCGTCGAGCTCTTTCAGCACCGCAATCGCAAACGACTCGATCAGCCACTCACGCCCCGGTGGCACAGCGCCGCGAACCGTAAAGCGCGTCAGTGGGCCAAGCTGATCCTCGCCTTCAATCGAGAGCGCCGACAGAAGATGCATCGGGCCCGATGGCAAGACGTCAGAGAGTTTCTGCACGAGTGCGCGCCCCTTGGCAGCGTCCGTGACGTAGAACTCGAGAACGATCTCGCGAATGCCACGCCGCGCTACCCGGACGCCGTACATGTGCTGGTTGTGGATGCGAATCGTCTCGCCCCCCAACCCACGCAACTTGACGCTACGTAGCGACATCGTCTCGACGACGCCACCCATCGCCCACGGCTCGATCGTGATTGCATCGCCAACGTCGAACCAGCGCTCGAAGAGCATCATCGAGCCGGCGATGATGTCGCGCAGCACGCTCTGGGCGGCAAAGCCACCGACGGCCAAGAGCAGTGAGATGCCGATCACCGTCGAGCCGGGGCCGGGTATCGCGAAGATAAAGATGCCGAGGATGCCCGCGGTGATCGCGGCATACCGAGCGAGTGAGCGGATCGCCGCGACCAGCGTGTCGGCGCGCTTGGCGCGCAAATGAACGTCTTCGTCAATCGACCGGCGGCCCCGTAGGCGTCGCGAAAGGAGCGCGACTGCAACGCGTGGAATGATCAGCGCAGCAAGAATCGCCACGACGATCACGATCACGAAGGCGAGCCAGTTGATGCCGCCGAAGTTGAAGGTCTCGTTGCTCGGGAGAGAGATCACGTGACTCCCATGATGCCCTACGGCGTCAGGAGTGCGCGGTGCGCAAGCGCCGGATGGCAAGCAAGCGCTCGGGCTTCGAGGGGATCGCCTCGAGCCGCGCGAGGGCACGCTTGACGTTGTACTTCGTCCGCCTCAGTTCAATCTCGCCATCATCGATGATCGCCCAAGCCGCCGATTTTTTGCCGTCGTAAGGAAAGCCAACCGCGCCGGGATTAACGACCTCGATCGAGCCAACCTGACGCCGATACTGCTTATGGATGTGCCCACAGAGCAACGTCGATTGAGTGACATCCACCAGCATCGAGGTCACTCGGGCATTCGAGTACGTGCGCTTCAACCGTTCTTCATCGCTGCGGGGCGTGGCGTGGACGAGCAAGGCATCGTGCTCCGGCAAGGCGAGCTGCGCTGGCATGTTGCGCAGCCACTGGACACGCTCGTCGCCGAGTCGATCGGCCGCCCAGCGTGCCTCGTCGCCCTCGTACCAGAAGATCATGCGATCCGTGTTGCCGCGGATCGCACGGACCGAACCTGGCTGTTCGCGCAGGAGGTCGACGACGCCATCGGGCGCGGGGCCGAGCAGCGCGTAGTCGCCGCCGAGCAAAAGTCCCTCGCAGCCGGCTGCGCGTGCATCGGCAAGCACCGCCTCGAGGGCGTCGATATTGCCGTGGATGTCGAAGAGCACTGCCTCGCGCATGCTCAAACCGTACCGACAATTGCTCGTAAGACGGTGAAGATTGGCGTCCTCTGTCTGGCGTCCATTCGTGCGGCGAATCCTCGGGCCAACGTGGTATGGGGCTATGCCTAGCATCGCGATCATTGGTGGAGAACGTGCTGCGTCCCGCAGCCTAGATGGCGCCGATTAGTGGCCCGCTCGCCGCAACGTTGCCCGTGCATCCTTAGCCAGCAACTGCAGGGTGTACGGGTCGGTGGGTGAGAATACGAAGCCGAACTGTCGGTACTAGGCCGCCGCCGCGTCGTCTTTCGCGTGGACGAGGATCGCGCGCGCACCGATCGCATCGGCCGCCGCGCTACACCGAAGCACCGCGTCCAAGAGCAACGACCGACCTACACCCTCCCCTTGGAAAAGCTGGTCGGCCGCGAGTCGTGCGATCAGGAGTGCGGGGACGAGGTGCCTTTCGGGCTGGCCCCGAGCAACGCACACAGTGCTGGTTGCACGCTAGATGCCGGCGGCCGTAAGCGCGAAGTAGCCAATCACCTGGTGGTCGCCGTGCTGCGTGACGACGTAGGTTCGGGCGGACTCGGCACCCTGTGCCTGCCGGGCGATGGTCGTGAGCCAGCGATCTAGTGCCTCATCGCCACAGGCAAACCCCTCGAGGCGATGGGCATCCCCGAGCGGTTGCGGTCGACGAATTGCGGCTGTCACTCGTCGGAGAAGACGCTCGGTGTTCGCACGAAACGTTCGAGCTCGGCGATCACACGCGGCGGCTCGTCAAGCATCTGCTGCAGCTCGTCCCAGGCGGGGCGCGGCAGGCTGAACTGCGTGCGATCTGCCAGTAACATCTGGGCCCGCACTTTTGCGCTGTCGACCATAAACTCAGAGACCGACGTGCCGGCGAGTGCGGCGGCCTCGCAGATCAGAGCGTCATCGCGCTCGCTCACCCGAAGGTTGCGTCGTGCGGCCTTTGTTTCGCGAGGGGTTCGTTCGATCTGCGCCATGCGGTACCTGTACACCAAACGTAAATACACAAATCACGCGCATAGTGCCAGCCCCGGCGCAGCTTCCACCAAAACGAAGCCTATCCGACTACGCGCCGTGGTCGACTACGCAATCAGCGAGGCTTGGAAGCCCGCGACATGCCGGGCCATCGCCTTGTTGGCCTGAGTCGACTGGCCGGCGATGATGGCCGCCGCGATTGCCTCGTGCAACTCCATTGCCGTGCCGAGCGACTCGGCACGATCGATCGAGACGTTCCAGCGTCGGAGCACGTGCGAGAAGAGCCACTCGAGCGTCTGCTCGAGCATCTCATTGCCTGCCATCGCCCAGATCAGGCGATGAAGGTCGCGGTCGAGTGCAATCAAGAGTCGCCGATCGGGGTTCGGGCGGGCCAACTCGCTACGCATCTGCCCGATCACCTCAGCGAGCGCAACCCGCTGCTCGTCCCTGCCGCGCTCGGCGGCGAGGCTGGCGGCCTGAGGCTCGAGGACGGAGCGCAGCTCATAGATGCGACTGAGGTCGCTGTCGCTGAGGTCCGCCACCAGCGTGCCGCGACGAGGCAGGATCACCACGAGGCTCTCCCACTCCAACCGTCGGAGCGCCTGACGGACGGGCGTCAAGCCGACTCCCAGCCGCTCGGCCATGCCGCGCTCGTCGAGCAGCGCTCCGGGAGGCAACTCGAGCGACACGATCATGTCCTTGACGGATCGATAGGCCTCGGCCGACTTCGAGTCGAGCGTGGGCGCTCGCCGCGCGCTCGCGGCAAGCATCGATGTGGCGGCAGGCTTCGCGGTACTCACCTGCATAGTGTCGCTGAAATGTCTGCTGAGGTAAAAAGCTAGGAGGACATGACAAGTGCGCACTTGTCATGTCCTCCTTGAATCGCGAGCGGCCCTGGATCGCGCGGCCCTGCGTAAACGCTATGCGGCCTCGATTGCGCCGCCGGGTTCCCAGGCGCTAGTCGCCCAACTCTTTGCGGCGTCGCACGACGTAGGCCTCGAGCTCTTCTCGGATCGCGGGATCCATTGCTGGCTCCTCGTACTCCTCGAGCTTCTGGGCCGCGATAATGCCCGCGCGCTCGGCGGCGTCGTGGCCCCCGTTGCGCATCCAGCGCTCGTAGTTGTCGGACGACGAGAGTAGTGGGCGATAGAAGCAGGTGCGGAAACGCTCCATCGTGTGGGCTGCGCCGAGGAAGTGGCCACCAGCGCCAACCTCTTCGTGGGCACCGAAGGCGAGCGACTCTTCGGTGATCTCGAGCGGCTTGAACGTCTCCTGCAACATGCGCAGGATCTCGATATCGATGATGAACTTTTCGTAGCTTGAGACGAGCCCACCCTCGAGCCAACCGGCCGTGTGCATGACCCAGTTGACGCCCGACAGGAACGTCGGCATCATCGTCATCATCGCCTCGTACGCCGACTGGGCGTCGGGCATCGTGCTCGACGTAAAGCCGCCGCCCGAGCGGAACGGCAGGTTGTACTTGCGGGCGATCTGGCCGCTCGCAAAGAGGCCGATCGCGGCCTCTGGCGTGCCGAAGCACGGCGAGCCGGACTGCATATTGATGTTCGAGAGGAACGAGCCAAAGATCACCGGGCAGCCTGGGCGAATCAGCTGCACCAGCGCAATGCCGGCGAAGGCCTCTGCCATCTGCTGCGCAAGCGTCGCGGGGATCGAGACCGGTGACATCGCGCCCATCAGAAGAAACGGTGTCAACAGGACGGGCTGGTTCGCCTCGCAGTAGACCTTCATCGAGTCGAGCATGCGGTCGTCCCAACGCAGTGGCGAGTTGCAGTTGACGAGCGAGATCATCACCGGCTTCGTCTCGAGCACTTCGCGACCACCGAAGACGATGCCCGCCATGTTCAAGCAGTCCTCAGCGTTCTCGCCGCGCACGACGTTACCCATGTAGATCTTGTCGGTCAGCGTCTGCAGGGCGAGCGTCATGTCGAGATGGCGCGAATCCATCGCGGCATCGTCAGGCTCGACGATCACGCCACCGGCGGAATCCATCTCGGGAAAGACCTGGCAGAGCTTCGTAAAGTTGCGGAAGTGCTCCATCGTGCCGTTGCCGCGCTCTTTGCCGCGCATCGCGAATGGTGGTCCGTAGACGCCCGAGAAGACCATGTTCTTGCCACCGATGGTGACCGTGTTTTTCGGGTCGCGTGCGTGCACCTGATACTCGGACGGCGCCTTGGCGACCTGCTCGAGGATCCACTCGGGGTCAAACTTGACGTTGTCGCCCTCGACCTTCTGACCGGCGGCAGCCAGCATCTCGAGTGCCCACGGGCTCATAAACTCGATGCCGATCTCGGAGACAAGGCGCTTCCAGCCCTTGTCCAAAACCTCAAGCGCGTCTTCCGAGAGAATTTCGTAACGCGGGGATGTGTTGACAAACATGGTGTCCCTTCAACGGTGGGGGCGCAATCACTTGACGCGTGTGGGATGATTATCGTACACTCACCATCCGAAACGCAAGTTCCACATAATGGACACTCTCACCGCTCCCACTGGCACCCAAGCGATCGATCGAGCGGCCCGCATTCTGACCTACGTGTTGGAAGGCGAAGGTCGCATGACAGTCGGCGCATTGAGTGAGGCAGCCAACCTACCGAAGAGCACAACCTCGCGTCTCGTCGGTGCCCTCGAGCGCCAAGGACTCTTGCGCCGCGACCTCGATGACGGCAGCCTCCAGGCCGGCCCGGCGATCGACGCCTACGCGCGTCGAGCACGCCTCGACCCCGACATGCCCAACATCGCGCGCGATCTACTCGAGAGCATCGCGATCGTGACGGGCGAGACCGCCACGCTGTCGATCCCAACCTCGAAGGGCGTCGATCAGATCGCCCAAGCCGAAGGCGCCTATCTGCTTGGCTCGACCAATTGGATTGGTCGCACCGTGCCGTTCCATGCCTCGGCAATCGGCAAAACATTTCTCGCGTTTGGCGCTGCCACGCTACCTCCCGGCCCGCTCGAAGCATTGACACCACAGACCTTGACCGTTCGCGGGGATCTCGTCCGCGACCTCGAGAAGACACGACAGCGCGGCTGGGGTATCAGCATCGAGGAGATCGAACCAGGGCTCGTCGCCATCGGCGCGCCCGTCCGCGGCCCGGACCTTCGTGTGATCACCGGCATTGCGCTCGCCGGCCCGAGCATGCGAATCACCCCGGACCGGTACGAACAGATTGGCGAACTACTCATCCGCTCCGCGGCCGAGCTGACCGTTCGCCTGAGCCACCACCTTAAGGAGGGTGCAGCATGACACCAGAAGAAATTCTCCAAAACCTCTATGACGAGACGATGGTCGGTAACGGCCCCGCCGTGATCGATCTGACCAACGCAGGCCTCGAGATGGACATGGACCCAGAGACCCTGCTCTTCGATGCGTTGATCCCAAGCCTCGAAGAGGTCGGCGCGCGCTTCGAGCGCGGCGACTGGTTCGTCCCTGAGATGCTGATCGCTGGCAAGGCGATGGCCGGAGCCCTCGAGGTTCTGCGCCCACTCTTGGCCGCCAAGGGCACCGAGACGATCGGCAAGTTCGTAATGGGCACCGTCAAGGGCGACGTCCATGACATCGGAAAGAACCTCGTCAACATCATGCTCGAGGGTGCCGGCTTCGAGGTTATCGACCTCGGTGTCCAAGTCTCCCCCGAGAAGTTCATCGCTGCCGTCGAGGAGCATCAGCCGGACATCCTCGGCATGAGCGCCTTCCTGACGACGACGATGCCGATGTTCAAGGCGAACATCAACGCGCTCGAGAAGGCTGGCCTGCGCGACAAGGTGATCGTCCTCGTTGGTGGCGCCCCCGTCACCCAGGAGTACGCCGATGCAGTTGCCGCCGACGGCTATGCCGCCGACGCCTCCGCTGCGGTCAAGCTCTCCAAGGACCTGATCGCCAAGCAGCGCGCTGCAGTGACCGTATAGGATCAACATGGGTCTGATCGCCGCCATCGAGCACGTCATCAAGAAGCCAATCTGGGATTGCCAGATGTGCGGCCAGTGCGTCCTGCACGACACTGGCATGACGTGCCCGATGACCTGCCCGAAGACACTTCGCAACGGCCCCTGTGGTGGCGTGCGCGAGGATGGCCACTGCGAGGTCAAGCCCGAGATGCGTTGCGTCTGGGTCAAGGCCGAGGATCGCTCGCGCAACATGCCGCTGTTGCCGACCGTCTGGCGCGAGCATTTCAACAACCTCCGCCCTCCCGTCGATAACCGCCTCAAGGGTGATTCGTCGTGGAAGAACGCGATCAGCGGCCGCGACAAGGAGACCCCGCCCGGTTGGACGCCGGCAACCGAGGCCCCCGAGGCCGAGGCCAAGGCCTAGCGTGTCGCGGCTCGGAGAACTGCTCGACAAAGGCGACGAGCTGATCATCACGGGCGAGGCGCCCGTGATCGACGGTGGCACGCTCGAGGATTACGAGGCCAAGCTCGCCGAGCTGGCTCTGTGGTGCGACGCGATGAACGCCACCGACAACACGGCTGCCCACGCGCATGCGTCGAACGTCGCGATGGCGATTGCCATGCAGCGCGTTGGCGTCGAGCCAATCCTGCAGGTCGTCTGTCGTGACAAGAATCGGATCGCCCAGCAGGCCGACATCATGGGCGTCGCACTCCATGGCGTCGAGAACATCTGCTGCCTGACGGGCGACGACGTGACGGCCGGCGACGAGCCCGAGGCGCGCCGCGTCTTCGACCTTGATGGCCCGCAACTAATCCGCCTCGCCAATAGCCTCAAAGAGGGCCGCTACCTGTCGGGTCGCAAGATCGAACCCGCTCCGAGCCTCGTGATCGGCGCCGTCGAGAACCCCGCCACGCACCCGCTCGACTATCGCGCCCAGCGCGCCGCCAAAAAGATCCTCGCAGGCGCACGCTTTCTGCAGCTGCAGATCTGTTATCACCCCGAGCGCCTCGAGGCGTTCGTTGCCGCGCTGCACCTAAACGGCTTTACCGAGAAGTGCGCGATCCTGCCCTCGGTCGTCGCCGTCAAGGGCCCTGGCCCCCTCCGCTTTATGGACTCGAGCGTCCCCGGCATCAGCGTCCCCGCCGAGACGATCGCCCGCGTGGCGGATGCCGACGATTCGGCCGAAGAGGCCTACCAACTCGTCCTCGAACAGTGCCAGCACGCACTCGCGCTCCCCGGCGTGCGTGGCCTCCATCTGACCGATTTTCGCAAGGACGGCTCGATCAGTCGTCTCTGTACCGATTTAGGAATTCGTCCGCGTTCTGAAAGGGAGTCTCGTGCAAACGATTTTGCGCTCGCAAACTAAGACCGTCACGATTGGTGACGACCAGCCGTTCTGCATGATTGGAGAGCGAATCAATCCGACCGGCCGCAAGCTGTTTCAGCAGCAGTTGCGTGAGGGCGATCTGTCGCAGGTCCTGATTGATATTGAGGAGCAGATCGCCGGTGGCGCGCATGTCTTCGACATCAACATGGGTGTGCCACTCGCCGACGAGCCAGCCTTGATGGCGCAGGCTGTGACGATGGCGCAGGAGGCGTGCGATCTTCCGATCTGCATCGACTCGTCCGTCATCGAAGCGCTCGAGGCCGGCCTGAGCGTCTACAAGGGCAAGGCCCTCGTCAACTCGATCACCTGCGAGCTCGACCGCATCGAGGCCGTGCTACCGCTGATCAAAGAGCACGGCGCAGCGATTATCTGTCTGACCAACGGCGAAGAGGGCATCCCCGTCCTGTGGGAGGAGCGCTTTGAGTTCTGCAAGCGGCTCGTCGACATCGTGCACGGCAAGTGGGAGATCCCGCTCGAGGACATGATCATCGACGCCCTGGCGATGCCGATTGGTGCCGAGCCACAGTCCGCGTACCACTTCTTCAAAACGATCGAAGCGATCAAGAGCGAGTTCGGGCTCAACACGACCTGTGGCGCCTCGAACACGTCCTTCGGCATGCCCAGTCGCCACACCCTCAACGGCACCTTCCTTGCGATGGCCGCCGGTGCTGGCATGACGAGCGCGATCATGGATGCCCGCTCCGAGGAGTGCGTCAAGGCCGTGCGCGGCTCGGACGTGATGCTCAGCAAAGACGAGTACGGCATCAATTGGATTGGCCATTATCGGCCACCAGCCAAGGCCTAAGCAGCATGAGCACCGCTGACGAGACCGACGCAGACTTCGAGGCTGGCACCCCGGCTCGCGTTCGCCTGCAGTTCTCACCCAGCGGCATCGACGTCAAGGTGCCTGGTGGTGTGACGGTCTTTGACGCGGCCTCGTGGAATGGCATCGCGATCGACTCGACCTGTGGCGGGCACGGCACGTGTCGCAAGTGCAAGGTCCAGGTCACCGGCGGCGAGGCTCCCCTCTCGAAACTCGACTCGCGCGCGTTTACGCCCGACGAGTTGCGGGCCGGTTGGCGGCTGGCCTGTCGAATCACGACCACGAACGATCTCGAGCTCGACGTGCCGCCACTGCAGACGCGCCCGAAGGCGGCAACGGTTGGTGTTGGTCGTCAGGTGATCCTGCGCCCCTCGATCGTCAAGCGCTTCCTGCGGTTGGAAGAGGCGACGCTTTCGGACCAGCGCACCGACATCCAACGGGTCTACGACGCGATCGACGACCTCGAGCTGCACACGACGATCACGGTCTTGCGCACGCTCGGCAAGACGCTGCGCTCGTCCAACTTCGAGGTCACAGCCGTAATCGCCGACGCCGAGCTGATCGCCATCGAGCCGGGCGACACCACGAGTCGCCGCTTCGCGATGGCGATCGACCTTGGCACCACCACCGTCGTCGTCAACCTCCTCGATCTCGATACCGGCACGCCGGTCGCGGTCCGCAGCATGCTCAACAAGCAGCAGCCCTTTGGTGCCGACGTGATCAGCCGCATCTCCGCGACGATGATGGACCCCGACACGCTCGCGAAGCTCCGCGACCTCGCCCACGAGACGCTCGCCGAGTTGACCCTCGAAGTGCTCGCAGCCGGCGATGTGCGCGCCGATGAGGTCTACGAAGTCGTGCTCGCCGGCAACGCCACGATGACGCAGATCGCGCTCGGGATCGACCCCGAGCCGCTCGGTGTCGCGCCGTTTGTGATGACCAGCGAGGACTACGCCGGCCTGCGCGCCACCGATCTCGGCATCGACATCCACCCGAACGCACCCGCCCATGTCTTCCCGTCGCTCGGCGCCTACGTCGGTGGCGACATCACCGCCGGCATCCTCGCCAGCGGCCTCGACCGCGATCGCCGCCTACGTCTCTTTATCGACGTCGGCACCAACTGCGAGATCGCGATCGGCAACCAAGACCGCATCGTCTCGACCGCCGCCCCGGCCGGCCCCGCCTTCGAAGCCGCGTCGATTCGCTGCGGCATGCGCGCCGCCGACGGCGCGATCGAAGTCGTCAAGATCACCGAGACCAACGTCGAGCTGGGCGTCATTGGCGACGCCGAGCCGGTCGGCATGTGTGGCTCGGGTCTTGTCGATGCCGTCGCCGAGCTCGTCAAGATCGGCCTGCTCGATTCGTCGGGCAAGCTGATCACCAACGACGAGGCAGCCATCAGCCACCCCACCCTCGTCGATCGCCTGATCGAGATGGACGGCCAGCGCGCCTTCGTGCTCGCCTGGGCCGGCGCTCCCGGCGACAGCGAGAAGGCGATCTTCCTGTCGCAGCGCGACGTCCGCGAACTCCAGTTCGCCAAGGCCGCGATCGCGACCGGCTGGAAGCTGATGATCGGAGAGCTCGGCATCGAGGAGTCGGAGATCCAGCAGGTGCTGCTCGCCGGCAGCTTCGGCTCGTACCTCTCTGCCGCCAGCGCGATCCGCATCGGCCTTGTCCCGAAGCTCCCAATCCCCCGCATCATCAGCGCCGGCAACGTCGCAGGCGAAGGCGCCAAGATGGCGATCCTCTCGATCCAAGAACGCCATGCCGGCAGTGCCTTGATCAACGAGATTGAGTACGTCGAGCTGTCCGACCGCACCGATTTCAACGATCGCTTCATCGAGCAGCTCGCCTTCCCCGTGTAGCCATGGCAACCGTCGCAATCATCACCTGCGGTGTGCTCACGCGACACGTCGAGAACGTCAGCAAGCGGCGCGACTGGGACGTCTCGATCTATCCCCTGCCACCACTGCTTCACCAGCGCCCCGACCGGATTGCCCCGGCCGTGCGCGCGAAGGTCGCCGAGCTCGATGGCACGGTCGACCACATCGCGGTCGCCTATGCCGACTGTGGCACCTATGGCGCGCTCGATGAGGTGATCGGCGAGCTTGGCCTCGAGCGATTGCATGGCGCCCACTGCTACGACGTCTTCGCGGGCGAGCAGCGCCTCGCCAAACTGCTCGCCGACGAGCCGGGCACGTACATCCTCACCGACGCGTTGCTGAAGGGCTTTGATCGGCTTGTCATCCAGGAGCTCGGTCTCGATCGCCACCCCGAATTGCGCGACGATTACTTTCGCGAGTATCGGCGCGTCGTCTGGCTCGCCCAGGAGCCAACCGCTGCTCTGCAGACGCAGGCCGCTCAGGCCGCTCAACGACTTGGACTCCCGCTCGAGATCGTCGAGACGGGCGAGTGCGGCCTCGAGCGCGAGCTCGAGCGACTTATCAATCGAACCCCCATCGGCGCTGCTGGCGCCACCCAAGGAGCGTGAGCGATGGACACCAAGGCTGACGTCGTCATCATCGGTGCAGGCATTGTCGGTACGTCGGCTGCCTGGGAGCTCGCCCAGGCCGGCTTTACGAACGTGGTCATCATCGATCAGGGTCCGCTCAACCACACGGGCGGCTCGACGTACCACGCCCCAGGCCTGGTCTTTCAGACCGGCACCAGCCGCCTGCTCTGCACGCTCGCACAGTGGAGCGCGCAGACGTACGACTCGTACAACACGCCCGATCGCGAGGCGTGGGTCCCCGTCGGCAGTCTCGAAGTGGCAACCACCCCCGACCGCGTACGTGAGTTGGAGCGCCGCCGCAACGCCGCGATGGCCTATGGCCTCGAAGGACACATCATCACGCCACAAAAGGCGATCGAGCTGTGCCCCGTCCTCGACGAGAGCATGATCCTGTCTGCGTACCACGTGCCGACCGACGGCCTCTGCCGTGCGGTCACGGTCTGCCACACGTTGCAGGAGTGGTGTCGCGAAGCCGGCGTGCGCTTTATGGAGAGCACGAAGGTGACGGGCGTGCGTATCGAGCAGGGTCGCGTCCGTGGTGTCGAGACCGCACAGGGCCGTGTCGACTGTGGTCAATTGCTCGTCGCCGGCGGCCTCTGGGGCCCCGAGCTTCAGGAGATGGTCGGTCGCCCGATTCCGCTGCAGCCGCTGCAGCACTGCTTCGCCTGGTCGAACCCGGTCGAGGGCATCGAGCGCGGTCCGGTCGAGTCGGTCCTGCCGATGGTGCGCCACCAGGATCGCGACGTCTACTACCGCCAGCGCTGGCAGGGCATGGGCATTGGCTCGTATGCCCACGATCCGCTGCCGATCTTTCCCGACGAGCTCGAGCGCGAGGCCGACGGACACCAGACTGCACAGGGGCCGTTTACCGAGGACCACTTCGCAGACGCCTGGGACGCCACGCGCCTGTTGATGCCGAGGGTGCACGCGGCTGGGATCGAAGATTCCTTCAACGGGCACTTCTCCTTCACCATCGACGGCAACCCGCTGCTCGGCGAGTCGTCGTATACGCAAGGCCTCTTCTTTGCCGAGGCAATCTGGGTGACGCAGGCCGCTGGCTCGGCTCAGGCCGTCGTGCGCCAGATGCTGGGCGAGCCGACCGGGCTCGATCTCGGTGGTGCACACCCCGACCGGTTCCAGCCTCACCACGCGACGCGCGCGTACGTCCAGGCCCGCGGCAGCCAACAGTACGCCGAGGTCTACGACATCCTGCACCCGCTCGAGCCCACGCAGATCGCCCGCGGTCTGCGCCGACTGCCAGCCCACGAGTGGATCTCCGAGCGCGGTGGCGTCATGCTCGAAAGCGCCGGCTGGGAACGCCCACAGTGGCTCGAGACAAACGCCTCGCTGCCCGCACCCGAATTCACGCAACAGCGCGGCGAATGGGAGTCAAAGTTTTGGTCGCCGACGATCGGCAAGGAGCACGCGCGCACGCGCAGCCATGCCGGCCTCTACGACCTGACGCCGTTTACCAAGGCCGAGGTCGAGGGCAGCGGCGCGACCGACTGGCTCAACCGCGTCTTCACGTCCGAGATGGACATTCCGGTCGGCAAGATCGCGTACACGCTTGCTCTGACACCCCACGGTGGCGTGGTCTTCGACATCACCGTCACGCGCCTTGCAGCCGATCGGTATCTGATCGTCACGGGCGGCGGCTCGGGTCCACGCGACCTGGCCTGGCTCCGTGCCCACCTGCCTGAGGGCGACTCGGTGCGTATGCGCGAGGTCACCAGCGCCATGGCCGTCTGCGGCCTGTGGGGGCCAAACAGCCGCGAGATCCTGCAGCCACTCGTGCCCGAGGATCTCTCCAACGCGGCCTCCCCGTACATGCGTGCGCAGCACATCCAGATCGAGCACGTCCCTGCCCTCGCGCTGCGCATCTCGTACGCCGGCGAGCTCGGCTGGGAGTTGTACGTGCCGAGCGAGTACGGCGGCTGGGTCTGGGAGCGCCTGATGGAGGCCGGTAAGGACCACGGCCTCGTGGCGGCTGGCGGCGGTGCCTTCGAGTCGCTGCGCATCGAGAAGGGCTACCGCTTCGCTGGCGTCGACATGCACACCGATTACACCGCCGACGAGTCCGGTCTTGGCTTTGCCGTTCATCTCGGCAAGTCGGGCTTTACCGGCAAGCAGGCTGTTGTCGCCGAGCGCGCCCGGGGCAGCAAAAAACGCCTCGTGCCGATCCTGCTCGACGACCCCAATGCGGCCGCCCTTGGGGGCGAACCGATCCTGCTCGACGGCACCAAAGTCGGCTACGTCACGAGTGCCAATTTCGGCTATTCGGTTGGCAAGTCAATCGCGTACGGCTATCTTCCTGCGGAGCAGGCAACCCCGGGGACGAGGGTGGCCGTGCGGATCTTCGACCGCGAGGTCGAGGGTGCCGTGTCCACCGAACCGATTTTTGACCCCACTGGCTCGCGCCTCCGCGTCTAGCCACTCGATTCCCCCAGAGGAGCACCATGCCCAAACTCGCAACCGCCCTTGAGCGTCTCGGCACCGAGACCGCCTTCGAAGTTCTCGCCCGCGCCAAGGCCCTTGAGGCCACCGGCAAGCGCGTCATCCACCTCGAAATTGGCGAGCCCGACTTCGACACGGCGCCCCATATCGTCGAGGCAGCCGCCAAGGCGCTGCGCGATGGCCAGACGCACTACTGCCCCGCCCCCGGTATCCCCGCCTTGCGCGAGGCCGCCGCAAACCACCTCACCGCACATCGCGGCATCGATGTTCACCCCGATTCGATCGTCGTCACGCCGGGCGCCAAGCCGTTCCTGTTCTTCGGCATCCTCGCCACCTGCAACCCGGGCGATGAGGTCATCTACCCGAACCCAGGCTTCCCGATCTACGAGTCGGCGATCAAGTGGGCCGGTGCGACACCCGTGCCGCTGCCGCTGACCGAAGAGACCGACTTCGCCTTCACGGCCGAGGACCTGAAGTCCCGCATGTCGTCGAAAACGAAAATGGTGATCCTCAACTCGCCTGCCAACCCGACGGGTGGCTACATCTCGAAGCAGCTCAACGCCGAGGTCGCCGCCGTGCTAGCCGACCACGATTGCTGGATCCTGTCGGACGAGGTCTACTCCGAGATGCTGTGGGGCGGCGCCGAGCACGACACGATCGCCGGCCACCAGGGTCTCCAGGACCGCACGATCCTCCTCGACGGTTTCTCGAAGACGTTCGCGATGACGGGTTGGCGCCTTGGCTACGCCTCGTTGCCGGAGCCACTTCGCGAGCCGATCACTCGCCTGATCATCAACTCCGTCTCTTGCACGGCGCCCGCCACGCAGCTGGCTGGCGTGGCGGCCCTGGCTGGCCCCCGCACCGAGATCGACGCGATGATGGCCGAGTTCGATCGTCGTCGCGTGGCCGTCGTCGAGGGCCTCAACTCCCTCCCCGGCGTCACCTGCCGCGATCCGAAGGGCGCATTTTACGCGTTCCCGAACGTCAAGGGCACGGGCCAGGACAGCCGTGTTGTTGCCGATCGTCTGCTGCAAGAGGCCGGCGTTGCCGTCCTCAGCGGTACGGCCTTCGGCGATTATGGCGATGGCTACCTGCGCCTCTCGTACGCCAACAGCATGGAGAACATCCAGGAGGCCATCGAGGCGATGCGCGGTCTGCTCGAGGCGATGACTGCATGAGTAAGCCTCGTATCGTTGTCACGCGCCGCATTCCGCAGCCGGCGCTCGATCTGCTCGCCGAGCACGGTGACGTGTGGCTGTCGCCGCACGATCGTCCGCTCACGCGTGAGGAGCTGTTCGACGCCGTCAAGGGCGCCGACGCAATCGTCTGCCTCCTGCATGACACGATCGACGACGACGTCCTCGACGCGGCCGGGCCGCAGCTGAAGGTAATCGCCAACGTGGCGGTGGGCTATAACAACGTCGACACGAAGGCGATCGAGAACCGCAGTACCGTCTGGTTCACGAACACGCCGGGCGTGCTAACGGAGGCCACCGCGGATATCGCGATGTCGCTGATCCTGATGACGACCCGCCGTCTCGGCGAGGGCGAGCGCGTGATCCGCTCGGAGACCCCGTGGGTGTGGAGCATGTTCTACATGCTCGGCACGGGTATCCAGGGCAAGACGCTCGGCATCGTCGGCCTCGGCCTGATCGGCCAGGCCACGGCGCGTCGCGCCAAGGCGTTCGGCATGGAGATCATCTACTCGGGTCGCCGCCAGGCGGATCCCGCGATCGAGGCCGAGCTCGGCGCCAAGTACGTGTCGTTCGACGAGCTGCTCGAGACGGCCGATGTCGTCTCGCTGCACTGCCCCCTCAACGACGAGACGAAGCATCTGATCAACGCCGACCGCCTCACGCAGATGCGCGAGGACGCGTATCTCGTCAACACCACGCGCGGTCCGGTCGTCAACGAGCAGGCGCTCGTCGATGCGCTCCGCACGGGCGAGATCAAGGGCGCCGGCCTCGACGTGTTCGAGGAGGAGCCGAAGGTCAACCCCGGCCTGCTCGACCTCGAGAACGCGGTGCTGATCCCCCACCTCGGCTCGGCCACGATCGAGACCCGCACCGAGATGGGTTTGCTCGCGGCCGCTAACACGGTCGCGATCCTGAGCGGCGAGGAGCCCCCGAGCCCCGTCGTTCGCGTCAGCTAGTCACCAACGAATCACCAACGAAGACGGCCACGAACTAGCGCTTGCCGGTTCGGGGCCATTGTCGTTTCAAGCCCCGCTCTCCTGAACCACAACAACATTGCTGCCCGGGACGCCGATCTTCGCCCATTGCCCATCCGCAGCGACGATCCGATCGACGTCCAGATGCGTGGCCCCGGTCGCAAGAATCAGCGCATCGGCGGTGCGAAGCCTGCCACCACCGGGGCGTCTCGCATGGGCGACCCGGAGTCGAGCCGCCTCCTCAGCAACTGACTGGTCTGCCTCGAGGATCACCAGTCGTGCGTCGTCTGCAAACGCTCGGACAGGTCGATCGCTGCCATGAACTAGCTGTGCACCCGTGAGCACCTCCGACCATGTCACTGCAGAGACGGCGAAGTGCTGTCGGTCTTGCGCCTCTCGTTCCAGCGCGGCGAGTGCAGCCTCGTGAAGCGAGTCCCGGGAATTGAGCAGGGCGCTGATCACCGACGAATCGAGGAGCGTCAGTCCCACTCGCTTCGCAGCTCCTCAATGGTGTCTCGCATCTCATTGCCACCGTCGAAGGCGCCCGCGTGCTGCTCCAACACAGACTGCATGGTGACCACCTCGACGCGTCCGGGGCCCAAAGCCCGCACGGTGACGATGTCGCCCGCGCGGAGGCCCGCTGCCTCGAAGGCCTCCTTGCCGATTGTGATTTGGTGTTTGCTACTGATCTTTACGTTGTACATCAAACGTAAAGATACTGGACGCACGGGTTGGTACGCACTACGCGCAGAAACACCTGTGCAAAACCGCAGTCGCGCGTCCTAAAGATCAAGATGCCGGCGGCCGAGGCCAATCGGCACGAGGGCGAGCAGTACAAGGCCGGCCGCCGCCAGGAACGGCCAGGCCGCTGCTGCGGTGCCGGCCTCGCGAATCGTCTGCGTCAACTGATCTTCGAGCGTCGTCCAGGCGGTGCGCTCTGTCGGATCGGTTGGCACGTTACTGAAGACGTCGCCAATGTTGGGAATGCGACCGTTGGCGTCTTGCACCACGACGCCCAACCGGCCCGCGAGCGCAACGCGCGTCGAGAGTGGCAGCGGCGAGTCGAGCAGGAGCCGGACGCCTGTCCGTTCCACCTGAGCCTGCTGTGCCTCAAGCTGTTGCGTAAAGACTGGCGTCAGCGCCACGATGCCGAGCACGAGGCCGAGATGGCGTGCGGTTAGCGTCCAGCCGCCGTGCACTGCCAGGGGCGAGCGACCATGGAGCGCCGCGTCGGTGAGAGCCTCGATCGTGATGCCGATACCAATGCCGATCGCGATCTGTGCCGGCACCGTCCACCACCACTCTGGCGCCGGCAGCAGTGCCAATGCCGCCAGCCCAGCAGCCAGCAAGATCGTGCCCGCTGCGGCTCTCGCTGGGAGCGAGCCGAGGTTGTCGAAGGCGCGCGCGCCGACGATCGCCGACAGCGGCATCACCGTCACCACCAGCGCAGTTGCGATCGGCGACATCTGCCAGCCCTCGATCAGCAAGAGGACGATCAGGAAGAGCGCGGCGGTGAGGCCCGCGCTGAGCAGCAGCAACGCAACATTCGGCGCGAGCTTAGGGCGCCCGGCCGCGATGCGCTTGGCGTGCGTCTTGACGCGCAGCGTCGGGATCGCGAGCAGGATTGCCGGGACCTGGATAAAGAAAATTGCCTCCCACGAAATCAGCTGAGTCAGTAGCCCGCCAAGCGCCGGTCCAAAGGCAGCGCCAAGCACGCCTGCCGTCGCCCAGATCGTTGCGGCTCGTCGCTCGGAGCCCGTCGTGGTGGGCAAGATCTCGAGCGCCGCAGTGACGGCCAACCCGCCACCGACCGCCTGCACACCGCGGGCAAACAGCAAGACCTCAAACGACGGTGCGATTGCGCAAAACAGCGAGGCCGCCGCAAAAACCGTCAGGCCCAGCCCGAGCAATCCGCCAGGGGCACGACGACGCACCACGTACGCGACCGGCACGGCAACGAGTGCGAGCACGATATTGAAGCCCGTCAGCACCCACGAGACCTGCCCGATCGAGAGGCTGTAGCGCGCGAGGATATCCGGCAGCGCGAGCACGACGACCGACGAGTCGCTCAGCACCAGCCCAACCGCGAGCGCCAAAGCGATCGTCTTGAGGCGGTTGCCCGGCACGTCGAGGAAGCCCACCTCCCGCGCCAGCGGATCGGTCGTCAGACCCGTCTCGGTCTGGCTCGCCGGACTGAGATCTCCGCGCCGTGCGAGCAGGTTGTCGGGCTCATCCATCACTCGGAGTTTGCCAGAGATTCGAGCAGCCTTGCCAAGCCAGGCGGACCATCCACCGTCAGCACGGCTGCCGCCCCGAATGCTGCTGGAGCTTCGTCAGAGGCGACGGCAATCGCCACGTCTACGACGGCAAACGCGTCGAGGTCGGTCTGGTCGTCTCCGGCGTAGAGCGAGCGCACGATGGTTGGGTGTTTGGCGAGGAGGTGCTGCACCGCCGTGCCCTTGTCCTGCTCCAAGGGAGGTCGCGCCTCGAGTGTCATGCGGCCCCAGCGCCAGCCAAGCCCTGCTGCGGTGATCAACGGCACGGCTCGCGTGACCAACACCTCGTGGGCGAGCGTCGGATCGGGCGCCTCCCGCAGGTGCACCGAAAGCGTCGCCCCCTTGTCCTCAACCCAGGTGCCGACTTCGGCGGCGATCGGGGCGATCACTCGTGCCGCCGAGGCCACAATCGGCACCCATTCCTCGACCCCCGGCGCATGGTGCAACACGTCGTCTTCGAGCAGCTCGAGCCCGTGGTTGCCGACAAACCTCACACCCGCGACGGGTACGAGTCGCGCCGCATCGACAGCCGCTCGGCCCGAGATGCACGCGACCAAGCCATAGCGCGGGGCGAGCCGCTCAATCACCTCGAACGTCGCGGGCAAAACTGCGCTCAGGTCCGGGTGATCAACGATCGGCGCGAGCGTGCCATCAACGTCCAGCAAGATCGCACTCCCAGCCGGGTCGAGACGAAACGGTGCGAGGGGATCGGTAGCCATTGGTCGTTAGGATAAAGCCATGGATCTCGAAACCCAGATCGGTCGGGTTGGCGTGCTTCCGTACGTCGGGATCGGGGTCGTGTCCGGACTGTTTGCCGCGATGTTCGGCATCGGCGGTGGCATCGTGATCGTGCCGCTCCTGATCCTGATTACGAAGATGCCCGCGCGGATGGCCGCCGCCACTTCGCTAGCCACGTTGATCCTGACATCACTGATGGGCGTGATTCGCTATTCCGGTAGCGGCCATATCGACTGGGTTGCCGCGCTTGTCATCGGCACGCCCGCCGTCGTCGGCGTCCTGATTGGCATTCGATTCCAGAAGCGCCTGCCTGCTGAGTGGTTGATTCTTGGTTTCGGCCTCTTCGTCGTCGCGATCGGCCTCAAATTGGTGTTCGCGCTCTAATGCAACTCGACGCAGCCACCATCTCGCTCTCCACCGGCCTCCAACTGGGGTTTGCTCTCTGATGCTCCTCGACGCGACCACCCTCTCGCTCGCGATCGCCTGTGGGGTTGCCGCCGGCGTACTTGCCGGCCTCTTTGGTGTTGGCGGCGGCATCATCTTCGTGCCGACCTTGGTGATCATCTTCTCGTTCCACCAGCTCGACGCACAGGCAACCTCGCTCGCCGCCATCATCCCCGTCGCTCTAATCGGCGCGTGGCGCCAGAACACCGAGCACCTCGTCTATTGGCGCGGTGCCGTGATCATGGGTGTCGGCGCAGCCTTCGGCGTGCTGATCGGCGCCGAATTCGCATTGCGACTTCCTGAAGCCACCCTGTCACGCGTGTTCGGCATGGTCCTGCTTTTGGTGGGCGGCGAGATGATCATCTCGTCGATCCGCAAACTCCAGGCCAAGCGCGCCGCCGCCAACTGATGTCCAGAAGGGGTCAGCGACCGAGTTGGCGGTCCGCGTCTTCTTTGATCGCCAGCAGGATCGATGGGTCGCGCAGCGTCGTGGCGTCACCGAGCTCTTTGCCCTCCGCGATGTTCTTCAGTAGGCGGCGCATGATCTTGCCGG